>Ga0335069_10000025_pt1 | contig 262472 bp, 255 predicted proteins | sample Lox_Sample_11_FD_206714 | JGI IMG/M metagenome (GOLD analysis project Ga0335069, IMG submission 206714) | Soil microbial communities from Loxahatchee National Wildlife Refuge, Florida, United States - Lox_Sample_1.1 | ecosystem: Environmental > Terrestrial > Soil > Wetlands | place: USA... | reverse complement strand
AAGCGGTTCGTCGCGGAACTGGAAGAAAAGCTGGGAAGGCGGTTGGAGGCCCGGCCTGGTGGAAGGCCAAGACACGAGAACGGAACGGAGGAAAGTCAACTTGCCTTATGGTCGAGCGAGTGATTCGGGCGGAGCGGGACGGTCTCGTCCGTCCCCGGTTTCCGCAAGGCAAATACGGCAAAGTGGTGAGGGAGCCGATGATGAAATACTTGATTACGACGACAGTGGCCCTGATCGCCGGGTTTGTAGGCGGGCTCCTAGGCGCGCGGGCTCCGCGCAGTGGCGACCCAGGTACCAAAGAAGTAATTCGCGCACGTAGTTTCGAGGTGGTGAACGAGGTGGGGCAGGTGATTTCTTACTGGGGCGTCGACGAGGGCGATAACCTTGTATTGACCTTCGGTAGCCGTGGGCCTTCGAAGGGGGGCGCCCTCCACGGGCGCCCGCCCCTCGACTTGAAGAACAGAGAAAATCAGCTAACTGCATTGGGATTACAAGGTAACGACATGCCCATGCTGAAAATGAGCGGAGCCGATGGAAAAACGCGCGTGAGGCTTTTACTCAGCTACGACGGAAAGCCCACTCTTTCGATGGAGGACGAAACAGGCCCAAGAGTATCCCTGGGGATCGAACAAAGCGATACCCCCGGCCCCAACGATCATGACTGGACTCTTGTTTTCGGACCAGAGAGGGCAAGGATCGGAATGTTCGCGGAGAAGATTAAAGGTCAGTGGTATTACCGGGGAGGCCTGTTAGTTAATAGGGACGCAATGAAATATCCAAACGAACAGCCGTGAAGGCCGAGAGGGACAAACTGAAGCGACTCCTTTCTTAATCCTGCCAAGGGGACACTCCAGTGCGCACGGTTCGCTGGATTTCAGCTGGAGGCGGCCGAGGAAACAATTCGATCGTGAGGCTGGACGGCACTACTGGAAAACCGGGGGAAAACCGGGGACGGACGAGACCGTCCCTGATGCGGCTGAGAGCGATCTGACGGATTCCGCACTATGCTGATATGCCTCGGGAACCTCGGGTTGTCGTCACGGGCGTGCCGCATCACATCACGCAACGCGGCAACGCCCGCCAGGACGTGTTTACGGCTGACTGGTTGCGCCGAGCCTACCTGGAACTCCTGGCGGAGCACGCCAGAGCAAGCCGGTTGCGCGTCCTAGCCTACTGTTTATTGACGAACAGGCGACCTATACGGGCCGGCCGCTCGGCTCCAAGCGGTTCGTCGCGGAACTGGAAGAAAAGCTGGGAAGGCGGTTGGAGGCCCGGCCTGGTGGAAGGCCAAGACACGAGAACGGAACGGAGGAAAGTCAACTTGCCTTATGGTCGAGCGAGTGATTCGGGCGGAGCGGGACGGTCTCGTCCGTCCCCGGTTTCCCCAACGATCATGACTGGACTCTTGTTTTCGGACCAGAGAGGGCAAGGATCGGAATGTTCGCGGAGAAGATTAAAGGTCAGTGGTATTACCGGGGAGGCCTGTTAGTTAATAGGGACGCAATGAAATATCCAAACGAACAGCCGTGAAGGCCGAGAGGGACAAACTGAAGCGACTCCTTTCTAAATCCTGCCAAGGGGACACTCCAGTGCGCACGGTTCGCTGGATTTCAGCTGGAGGCGGCCGATTTTTCGAATCTCTCCGCCTCCGGGGGAGCCGGGGACGGACGAGATCATCCCCGTGCAGTGCCACTTCTACTTCACCACCCGGATAACCCAGAGCCCACCGCCATCACCGCGTGCCCGCCGAGCGCTGCTTCATCCGACGCCGGCATCGGCACGATGCCCGACTTGGCCACATCGTCGCTCTCGAAGCTCTCATACACCGTGATCCCGGCCACGATGGGGAATCCGGCGGCCAACACCGCCTTCATCTGCCCTGCATCCTGCGCGACGCGGGAGTCGGGGCCGGACGAGACCGTCCCTGCCTTGCGCCGACTGGAGTTATGCTCCTTACGCAGGATTTTCCGAGCCTGCTGGAACTTTTAGAATCCGCCTCGGGGAATGGTGCATCATTGCCGCATCGGAAACGGCCGGATATGACGCAGACGAAACTCGCGCAGCGCCGGCTGTGGGGAAAGGAGAGCTACGGATGAGAGTTGCGCTGCTGACAATCCCAATCTTACTGTGTCAAAGCGGATTCGGGGCCGACGAGGTTTCGAAGATTCATGCTTATGTTGACACCGATATCTGTGCCCGCCTGATGCTCGGCCCGATTACGCCGGAGCGGAGAGCGTGCAGCGAAAAAATGGGCAAGGACCAAGACGAACCGCTGCTCGTGCGGCTGAGTGACAACATGGTCTTAGCCGTGAACAAGAGAAAGATGATTGAGAACATGGTGGGCCAACTGGTCGAGGCGTCGGGGACCATGAAGGTGAAGGCCGGGACCATCAAGTTACAGGATGTGAAGGCGATCGAGCCCGGAGCAATTCCGGCAGGTCCGGAACGCAAGCTGCTGGAGCGAGGACCTCGGAACGAGCCGGACCCCAAGGTTTGGGAGAAGGTCCGGCATGAACTGGCGATGATGCCCTATATCAGCGAATTCGACTTCATTTCGTTCACGATGATGGGCTCGGACGTAATCCTGACTGGCTGGACGGTACGGCAGACGAATCGCGATACCGCCTTCAATCTGGTGAAGGACATTCCTGGTGTGGGGACCGTCGTCAACAACATCGACATCCTGCCGCTGGGGACGTTTGACATGCAGATCCGCGCCGGTGCTCGCGCCGCCCTCCAAATGAACCTGAGCCGGTACTTCTGGGGCAACGGCTCCGACATCAAGATTATCGTGAAGAACGGGCAAATCCTCTTGGTGGGGACCGTGTCGACCCAAACCGATTCCGACTTGGCCACCATGCGGTGCAACCAGGTTCGGGGTGCGTTCAAAGTCTTCAATCTGCTGCGCGTCGCCAACCCCCCAAAGGAAAAGGGCCAGGCCGCGGCCTCTCAAGAGAAGACCGCCAGTGGCGCCGAGTGAAGGAGGAATGATGATGAAACGCCATACTTGCATCAAGAAGCTCATCGCGAGATCCTGCGTCCCGCTGCTCTTGGCGACTCTCGCGGGGTGTGCGAAGAAGCCGGAGCCGGTCGGGTTGAAGAAACTTGCGCCGAATGCCGAGAATGCCGGGTTCCTGAGCAGCTACACGAACCTGAAACCAAACCCGAATTTCGAGAACACTCTGTCGTTCGTCAAGCAGGACGAGACGAAGAATATCCACAAATACTTCGCGGTTATCATCGAACCGGTGCAGATGTACCTCTCCACCAACGCGGATCTGACGAAGATGCCTGACCGGGGCCGGACGGCTCTGGCGGCATACTTCCAGCACGCGATCACACAAGCCGTCGCCGATGCCTTCCCGGTGGTACAGGAGCCGGGGCCGCTGGTGCTGCGCTTGCGGACCGCCCTCGTCGGTGTGGACCTGGGTGCGGAGATTCCGACGGACCAGAGGGGCGGCCCGGAAGCGATCGAGCGCGCGATTGACATTGGTAAGGTTGGGGTCGAGATGGAATTGGTGGATTCGGTTACGGGAGAGCAAATTGCGGCTGCCATCGACCATCAGAACCTCGGCTCGGGCGCGACCGTGGGATCGCAGACATTCTCCCGCGACGAGAAGTTCGCGGCGGCCAAAGAGGCATTCGATGGTTGGGCGCATCGGTTGAGGGATTTCCTTGACTCGGCCGAAGAACCGTCCGCCGCCGATGCGCGACGGGAGGACGAAAGCTACCTCCCCTACGGGCCTGCCCCCAAGCGCAAATAGGACAGACTGGGGACGGGACCGTCCCCAGACTTCTCCGCTATTGGCGAGTACGGCGCCCGACTCTGCTCCCCTATTTCACCACCCGGATAACCCAGAAATCGTCCGCTAGATCGCTTTCGGTCAGATAAGCGTAGGGAATCGTGAAATACCCACCCATGCCCCAGCCGGTGCCCCAGGAATTGCGCACCAGGTACCTTTGCGACGCGTCGTTATAGCCCACCGCCATCACCGCGTGCCCGCCGAGCGCTGCTTCATCCGCGCCCGGCATCGGCACGATGCCCGACTTGGCCACGTCGTCGCTTTCAAAGCTCTCATACACCGTGATCCCGGCCACGATGGGGAATCCGGCGGCCAGCACCGCCTTCATCTGCCCTGCATCCTGCGCGACGCGGGCGTATTGCACCGCCGGATGCAGCTTGGCGTACTTGTAACACGGCGCTGGAGGGCGGTCGGCGAAGCTCGCCTCCACGTAGGGCCACATCGTCTCCGGGCACGCTCCCTGGGAGGCGACGGTCTTGATGCCGTCGCGGATCTGCGCTCCGCTGTCGCTCGCGATACTGCCCTCCAGCGCGCGCTCGTTGTAGTAAATGAACAGCCGCGAGGGGACCGAATAGGCGATTTCTTGCCGCATCTGGTCAAACTCCAGCGCCGCGCCGATGGCGTTGGCCGTGCAGCTTCCCAATTCTCCCTGATCGTAGACGGGAGGGCACCCGGTGCGCAGATCAACGGACGAGGGCAAGGCTGCGGCCTTCTTCGGCAACTGATAGACGTGGTCCCGAGCGTCGGGAAGGTCTGGAATCCAGCCGTATCGGCGGTAATTGTGTGGCATAAAATCCCCTGTCTGAACTTCTGCCCACATGGTCGCGGCTAAGCGGAATTACGCTCCCGCCTGTAAGGTCTATTCATCTGAGAAATCTGGGGCTAGTTCCGCACTATTGGTAGTGATTCTCTGGCAGCCGTCTTCCCGAACAATGAGGGCTCCGTGCCCGCGCGAGCAAAGGGCGCCCTGCCGCGTCTGGGCCCCGCCCGAAAGCCCCCTGCGGGTGGAGTTCTCGACCGATCTGCTGCGCGACGTCCGCGCCGCAGGCACGTCAGTGGATGCTTTCGGCACACTGTACGGCGCGTGCAGTGGCAAGACGGTCCGCGTGGTTTCCACACGAGGGCAAGCCGGATTAACGGCAATCGGCGTGTTTGCCTCGCGCGTCCGTGGTGAGGTTTTCCTGACCGAGGAGGATCTGGAGAGGTTCGAAACGGCGGGCGCGAATGTGGCCCTGGTCGTCGCTGCTGAACGATGCGGGTTCTTCGTCCGCGATGCCGGCGGAGCCATCGAAGCTGTGCGCAGCTACGAGGAATTTTTTATCCAGCCCCCGGCCGCGCCGGACTCGAAATGTCGGCGCTGGTCCTGGGCGTATGCGTTCGCGCTGCTGCCTCTGCTGGCCTTCGCGATCCCGCATCGTACGGCACCCTCTCTGGCACTGCATCTCCAGGAAGACGCGGGGCAACTTAAAGTCTCCTGGAATCAGCCGAGGCTGGACACGTTGAGCATTCTGGACGGGGGCTCCCTGATTACCGTGGACGTCAAGCCGGACCAATCGCGTCTGACCTATGTCCGCCGCTCTGGCGATGTGACCGTCAAGCTGGGTCCGGCGCAGGCGCGGTTCATCGGCCCTCCCATGGCTTCGCGGGGCGTCGAAGAGGTGCGGACCAGCATTCGAGCGTTGCAAGCCCGTCTCGCTAAGCTGCGCGGCGCGATGGCGGCCGGCAAGGCTCGGATTGCGTCCCTCCAAAGGCGTTTACAATGAAACGGCATGCAAATCGATGCCGCCCGGATCGCCCGGGAACTGTACGGGGTGGAAGGCAAGGCCACTCCTCTGAATGGCGAGTTTGACGACAATTTCCTCATCCAGGGAACTTCCGATTACATTCTGAAAGTCATGAGGCCGGGGTGCGATCCGGCGTTCGTCGCGATGCAGTGCGCTGCGATTGAGCGCCTGGGTGAACATCGCGTGGCGGGCGAGCCCCGGGAGCACGACGGGCGCATCGTGTGGATGCTCCACTGGATGCCGGGCAGGCTGTTGGCAGAGACGAAGTTTCATTCGGCGAAACTCCTCCGAAACCTGGGCCGCGTACTGGCGCGCACCGATGCCCAACTGGCCGGGTTCGATCATCCCAGCGCGCATCGGGAACTGAAATGGGATCTCCATCGCGCCGCGTGGATTCGCGAGTATCTGCATCTCGCCGAGGACCCCGCGCTGATTGAAAAAATCCTGGCGATGACGCCCGATCTGGCGCCTCTTCGCCACAGCGTGATTCACGGTGACGCCAACGACCATAACGTGATTGTGGATGGCGATGAGGTCGCCGGCCTGATCGATTTCGGCGACCTGCACTACACGGCGACGGTCTGCGAGCTCGCCATCGCCTGCGCCTATGTGGCGTTGCACAAGACCGACCCGCTGGGCGCGATGGCGCACGTGGTGGAAGGGTATCGCGAACTGGATGACGAGGAGATTGAGGCCCTATTCCCGCTCATCCTGCTTCGGCTCGCCGTGAGCGTGGTCAACTCCGCGCATCTTAAGTCGTTTCATGATGACCCATACGTCACCATCAGCGAACGGCCGGCGTGGGACGCGTTGCGCGTTCTTTCGACCATTCATCCGCGATTGGCGAAGTACATCTTCCGCCACGCCTGCGGTAGGAAGCCGCTGCCGGATTTTGTGTCTCCTCCGAAATTCGTACGCGTGATGGAGGGACTCGACCCGCTGGAAGTGGTCGATTTGAGCATCGGCAGCCCTGTGCAGGAAATGCCGGCGAGCGGCATCGGCCGCTATAACGAAGCGCGGATGCTGTACAGGGAGCCTGCGTTCGAGGGTCCTGGCGAGGAGCGGCGCACCATCCATCTGGGGATGGATTTCTTCGCCGAACCGGGGACACCCGTGTTCGCGCCTCTGGACGGCGTGGTGCATGCGACGGCGAACAATCGCGCGCGGCTGGATTACGGTCCGGTGATGATCCTCCGCCACGGCGATTTTTTCACGCTGTACGGCCATCTGGCGGGCACGCCTCTGCCCGTAGGGACCGAGGTGAAAGCGGGGCAGGAGATCGCGCGAATCGGCGCGCGGCCGATGAATGGCGATTGGGTTCCGCATCTGCACTTCCAGATCATTCGCGATCTGTTGGATCTGGATTGCGATTATCCCGGCGTCGCGCTGGCCAGCCGTCGCGACGTGTATCTGGCCCTGTCGCCCGATCCGAACCTGTTGGTCGGCCTGGCCAAGGAGAAATTTCCCGAGGAGCGAACCAAGACCGAAACGCTGGCCGCGCGCAAGGCGCATCTGGGCGGGAACCTCAGCGTCAGCTATGACGAACCGCTGAAGATCGTCCGCGGATGGAAGCAATTCCTGTACGACGAAACGGGCCGTGAATTTCTCGACGTGTATAACAACGTGCCTCTGGTGGGGCACAGCCATCCTCGCGTGGTGGAGGCGGTCGCAGAGCAGCTCGGCGTACTGAACGCGAACACGCGCTATCTTCATGACAACATCGTCCGCTACGCCGAACGGTTGACCGCGAAGCTCCCGCCGCCGCTCAGCGTCTGCTATTTTCTGAACTCAGCCAGCGAGGCGAACGAACTGGCGATTCGTCTGGCGCGCGCCCACACGGGCCGCGAGGACATGATCGTCCTTGAAGCCGCGTATCATGGCCACACCAACACGCTGATCGACTTGAGCCCTTACAAGTTCGACGGACCTGGAGGCAAGGGCAGGAAGCCGTGGGTGCACGTCGCACCGATCCCGGACGATTACCGTGGTCGGTACAAGCGCGACGATCCTCGCGCAGGTCAGAAGTACGCAGGGCACGTAGACGAGATTTTGAATCGTATCAAGCCGGCTGCGTACATTGCCGAAAGTTTGCCCAGCGTGGGCGGGCAGATCGTGTTTCCGACAGGATATTTGAGCGCAGTGTATGAAAGCGTCCGCGCCGCAGGAGGACTGTGCATCGCCGACGAAGTACAAGTCGGATTCGGCAGGCTGGGCCACGTTTTTTGGGGATTTGAGATGGGCGGCGTGGTTCCGGATATCGTCGTGCTCGGCAAGCCGATCGGCAACGGGTTTCCGTTAGCCGCCGTGATCACTACGCCCGAAATCGCTGCCTCGTTCGATAATGGCATGGAATTTTTCTCGACCTTTGGCGGCAATCCGGTGGCCTGCGCGGCTGGGCTCGCCGTGATGGATGTGCTGGAGGACGAGGGGCTGCAGGACAACGCGCGCATCGTGGGGGATCACTGGCGGAGGGCTCTTCGCGCACTGGATCATCCGCTCATCGGCGACGTGCGCGGATCCGGCCTGTTCCTCGGCATCGAACTGGTGAAGGACCGCGCCACTCTGGAGCCGGCCTCGAAAGACGCCTCGCGCGTGGTGAATCACCTGCGCGAACGGGGAATTCTCGCGGGCACTGATGGCCCGCATCATAACGTCATCAAGCTGCGGCCGCCGTTGTGCTTCACGCGAGGGGACGCAGACCGATTCGTGGAAGTGCTTGGAGGCGTGATTTAGTTACACTGGAGACGTAATGAAGACGTACACTTTCAAGGTCGTTGTTGAGCCGGACGAGGGTGGCTTTCACGCTTACTGTCCCGCGTTGCGCCGGTTTGGTGCGGTAACCCAGGGCTCGACGGCTGAGGAAGCGCTAAAGAACATCAACGAAGTCGTGCGGATGGTGGTGGATGAGCTTCAGGAAGATGGCATTCCGCTGCCTGCAGCCTCCGGCGACGAGGTGGAAGTATTTGAAGGCACGCGCGTCGCAGTAACCGTCTGACCCGCGTGCATGCCCATCGACTTCTCGAAGATCAGGGCCCTTACGGCTGATGAAATAATCCGAGCGCTCCTGGCAGACGGGTTTATTTTGAGGAAAAGCCGGGGCGGGAGCCACCGCCGCTACTGCCACCCAGACGGTCGACGCGTCACCGTTGCCTTCCACGGCTCCAACACAACTTTCGTGCCGAAAACTCTACGGAGCATGATTGAGGAACAAGCCCGTTGGTCGGAAGAGGATCTTCGACGGCTGAGGATACTTCGTTAGGCCAGCCGCCTGAGCCCCATCGCGAACCGGTATGTCACGATGCCCAGCCCGGCGACTGCTATCCCCAGCACCGTGTAAAGAACCACCGGATGCCTCTCGCTCCAGGGTTTTTCGGGCTCATGAAAAATCGGATTCGCTTCCTGCCGGTCTAAAGTCCAAAGATGTTCCGACAGCGATTGCTTGGCGAGCACCACGGGTAGATCGTAATGCGGCATTGCGATGTACTCCGGTCCCGGACCGTCGTAATAAAGCCAGTAATTGCCAGGAGTTGCCGCTAGAAACTTCATCTGATACACGGGCCCTTCGGCTTGGACGGCGTCAATCTGAATCGGCTTGTCGTCAAAGTTGGAAATACGCATCCGGTAATACCGGTTCCCGCCGGAAACGTACACCACCAGCGATTCCTCGGTGAACCTCGGCCCCGGGAGCCGCTTCAGCGTGCCGGAGCCGCAGAAGGTCCAGACCTTGGAGTCGCCGCTTGATTCCACGCTGACCGCGCGAAGGAACTGCTGGGAGGGACTCAACACTCGAAGGGCAGTCACAGGTAGTCCCTGCTGGCCGGTGTCCACCAGAACGAAGGTCGATTTGGCCGCCTCGTCCTCCCATGCCTGCGGCTTGACCGTGGCGAAAAGTTCCGACTCTTCCGTGAGCGGCTCGACTCTGTATCGGATCCCGGTCGAGGTGACCGATCCGATCTTCGTCCAACCAAAGAGCGTGACACGCAGGAGTTTCTTCGTTGACACCGGGTAACCGACGTCCGTCGACTGCAATTCGCGCCCGTCCTGCATGAAATTGAAAATCGCACCATCGTTGCGGGCGATAGACCAGTGTCTCCCGTCGTCGCCTGTTTCGATGCGAACGCGGGTCCAGTAATTCTTGCGGTCGGAGTAGATCTTGACGTTATTGTGCTGGCCCTGCCCGCGCACGACGAACTGGAGGCCTTCGCCCGGCACGATCACCTGATCGAGCAACTCGGTGTTCATGCTTGGCGGCTGATCATCGACGTTCCTGCCCCGGTCGGTGAACACGAAAGAGACTTCTTCGTGATCCCGATAGATGCGCAGCTTGTCATACCGGCTGCCGACAGCCGCGTAGACTTCCTTATCGAGCTTTATCACCGCGATCCCGTCGCCCGGCGTCAACGGGATTTTCTTCCGGTACTTCCACGCCGATAAATCGGGCGGCGCGGCGCCGGCCAGCATCGTGAACATCAGGAATATGCTAGGCGCCTTGGTCATCTTTCCACAGCTTCTCGATCATGGGCCGGAAGCGCGAATACAAATAGGAAACGGCTAATAACAAAACGCCCAGGCCCAGGAACGCAACGATGCGGAACAGGAATCCCAGTTCCCAAACATCGACGAGATAGAGCTTGATCACCACCAGGGTCATTAGGATGAGCCCCATCATCCGATTGATCGCGCTCTTGGCGGCTACGCCGATGGTCACCAGCATCAGGGCATAAAGAGCCATCAGGATGGAGATCGCCACCGTGCTGGTCTCAAACTGGCTGTTCTTTTCCACCGATCGCTGGATCCAGGCCACCAGTTCGATTCCCAGTCCGTTCAACGCGACGAAGTGCCCCGCGACGTAGGCCGTCAGCACCTGAGCACGTTCGGAGAAGACCTTCGCCGCCGCGAACAGGGCCACCGCCGAAACGGCGAAGGTCAGGAACCGCCCGTTCGCGATCGCCGAGTCCATCACGAACAGGCGCAGTATCACCATGACTAGCACGATGGTCGCGCCGATGTTCATTTGCAGGCTTCCGAATCGCCGCGAGAGCCAGGCCAGCGCCGCTCCTTCGAGTGCCCAGGCGACGGTGATGTGGAACCCAGAAAACTGGATGGGCACAGCCAACGTGAGGAACGTTACGGTCACCGCGAGGGCCAGTTGCGCGGGGCGAGTATCTTCTGAGGCGAAGATCAGCTTGGCGAGTAACAGATGAAGCGCGGCCACGGCCGCGGCGAGAAGCCCCATGTATGCGTGGTGATTCGCATTCAGCAGAGAATACGCCGCAGCGAAATACGCCGCCGCGTTGGCCGCGATGACGATCAGGTCCGTACTGCGTAACTCGCGCGCGCGAACGATCCTCCACCACGGGGCCCAGAGAAAGAAAAGCGCAAAGGCCACGGTCAGATAGAGGAACCGTGTTTCTGCATCGCCCTCGCGGAAGGCCGCGAACTGCCAGAAGAAAACTGGACCCCAGAAGCAAGCCAGGGTCCAAGGAGGCGTTTCGTCCCGCTGCCGGATCTCCGCGATTGCCAGTCCAATGACGGCGAACACCAGGAGCAGGGGCAGGAACTGCTCGGATCGCTCCCACGCACCCAGCAGCGCCAGCGGTCCCAAGAGCTGTGCGGCCGCCCAGAGCCAGCGCGTCTGCGACGCGCAGAACTGCGCATAAAACGCGAAGGCAAAGACCGTGGCCACCGTCCGGTCGCTATCATGATACGCGTCCGCCATCCAGGCCAGATACCAAAGCGTGGTCGCGGCGGCGGCCAGATATTCCATGGCGACCCATCGACGCAGCCGGGCCAAAGCCAGCCCGCCCAAGTTCAGAAGGAACACGTATCCGAACAGGATCCACGGATGGGGCTCGCCCGAGGAGAGCGCTCCGGGAACCCAGTATCCGGCGAGCATGCCGATCACCGCGATGGCCTGCGATTCGTACCGCATCGCGAAAACCACGGCGGTGACCGTGGTTAACGCCATCAACACGAACGAGACGGGCTGGGGCAGCAAATGGTACAGGCCAAAGGCGGCCCAGAAGGACATGTACAGCAGCGCCAGTCCCAATCCGGTGATCCCCTGGCCGAACACCTTGTGACCCTTCGTCCACATCCGGTCGCCGAAAAACAGCGCGAGCATCGCCGCCACCACGCCCATCGCCACGCGCGCGCCCGGCCCGATCCAGTTATTATCGACCGCGTATTTGAAAATGAACGCTGCCGCGAAAATCAACGTGATGACGCCGATGATGTTGATCCAGTTGAGGCCGATCAGCGTCTCCAGCGCGACGGACGTCTTTCTCGGCACCGGCGGGGGCTGGATCGGATGAGGGGGAGGGAAGCTCGGAGGAGGCAACGGCGGAGGCGCCTGTCCGGCGGGCGGGGCAGTGAGCGCGATGGGGAGCGGCGGAGGCTCGCGATGGATCTCCAGCGCGGCTTCGATGCGCTTCAGCCGCTCCTCGGTCTCATCCTGCCGCCGGACCATGCGGGCGAGGGCTTGCGAGATTACTTCCAGCCGCTCGTCATCGGGTCCATTCGACATAGATACACACTACACCAGCGAAGCACTAAACTGGAAAAGAGAAGACGAAAATGGCTGAACACGACATTCCTTTGCCGCCGCCGACATTTGAATTTCTGGTGTTTTCGCTCAAGACGCAGGCGGAGATGCGCCTAGGGCTGCTGAAATTTACCGAGGATCAGGACGACGAGCCGGATTTGCCCTCGGCTCGCCACGCCATCGATCTGCTGGCGATGATTCAGGAGAAGACGCGCAACAACCTGTCGCTCGACGAGCAGAGGTTGATTGAGAACTCTTTGACCGAGCTCCGCTTCCGCTACGTGCAGGTGAGCGAAAACGCGGCCAAAGCGAAAAGCGCCGGCACCGAAGCAGCGTCGTAATGGAGCCGAGTCTCTTTATTAAGGTGCTCGGTTCGGGCACTAGCACCGGTGTCCCCACCATCGGCTGCCCGTGCGACGTCTGCACCTCCACGGACCCGCGCGATAACCGCATGCGGCCGTCGGTTCACGTGCGCTACAACGGCCGCGGCATCCTGATCGACACGACACCGGATTTTCGCACGCAGGCACTGCGGGCACCCATTGAGCGCGTGGACGCGATCCTCTACACGCATGCGCATGCGGATCATATCCTCGGCCTCGACGATGTGCGCCCGTTCAATTATCGCCAGCGCGGGGAGATTCCGATCTACGGAAAAAGGCATACGCTCGACGTGATCCGCCGCGTGTTTGCCTATGCGTTCGAGGAGAGCCCGGTAGGAACATCCATCCCGCGCCTGACGCTCCACGAACTGGACGGCAAGCCGTTTGAGCTGTTCGGCTTGACGGTGACGCCGCTGCCGGTGATGCACGGCAAGGCGGAGATCTTTGGCTTCCGCTTCGGCCCGGCGGCATACGTGACGGATCAGAGCGATATTCCCGAGGAAACGAAACAGAAACTGCTCGGGTTGGATGTGCTGTTCTTGGACGCGCTTCGGCACAGGCCCCATCCCACCCATTCGACGGTCGCGCAGGCCCTGCAGTGGGTGGAGGAATTGAAGCCGAAACGGGCCTATTTTACTCACATCTGCCACGATCTGCCGCACGCGCAAACAGAAGCGACGCTGCCGCCCGGCGTGCACTTGGCGTACGACGGCCTGGAAGTCGAAGTGGAGTTGCCCTCTTGAGCACAGCCCGGACGGTTCTGACGATCGGCAACTTCGACGGCGTCCACGCCGGCCACCGGCACTTGTTGCGTTGCGTTCTGGAACTGGCTCGCGAGCACGGCCTGACGCCTGCCGCGCTGACCTTCGATCCGCATCCCACGAAGGTGGTGGCGCCGGACCGCGCGCCCCGCCTGCTGAGCACGATTGACGAGCGTGTGGCCCTGATTCACGAGCAGGGCGTGAAAGACGTCACCGTGCTTCCATTCACGCGCGAATTGGCGATGTTGTTTCCTCACGAATTCGTCGAGCGCATCGTCGTGAACCAGCTTCACGCGCGCTTCGTTCTGGTCGGCAGCAATTTTCATTTCGGTCATAAGAAATCCGGCAACGTCGATACACTGGCCGAACTGGGTCAGCGTTTCGGCTTTGAGACTCATGTCATTCCGGCAGTATGTAAGCGCGGACGCGCGGTCTCTTCGAGCGCGATCCGCAAGCTGATCGACGCAGGCGACGTTGCGATGGCCGGAAGGCTGCTCGAGCGGCCCTACGCGCTGTCGGGCGAGGTCGTCCATGGCCACGGCATCGGGTCGAAGCAAACGGTTCCAACGCTCAACTTGAAAACGGCTGCGGAAGTGATCCCGGCGAAGGGTGTCTACATCACCTGTACGCGGGATCTGGATTCGGCCACGGTCTGGGAGTCCATCACCAACGTCGGGAATCGGCCGACGTTCGGGGGAGGGGAACTGTCGATCGAGACATTCTTGTTAGCCCCCTTGCACGGCCCTGCGCCGGCGCGCATTTCCGTCGAATTCCTGCGCCGCGTCCGCGAGGAGCGGACGTTCGAGAGCGCCGCTGCTCTGAAAGAACAGATCTTGCGCGACGTCGGGCGGGCGCAGACGTTTTTTCGGCGGCTGAAAGCCTGCTCAAAGCAGGCTGCCGGCTAAAAGGCCCGCCCCACAAAAGCTTACACTTAATCTATATGTCTCTCTCTGCCGGAAAATTAAAACACTTAAAAGCCCTTTCGAACGCGAAGGGCATTATCGCCGCTGCCGCCATGGATCAGCGCGGAAGCTTGCAGAAATCGATCGCATCGGCCAAGGGCGTCGATGTGAAGGCCGTCACGCCTGATATGATGTCGGAATTCAAGACCGCCGTGACGCGCGTGTTGACTCCCCATGCCTCGGCCATCCTGCTCGACCCCGAATACGGCCTCGACGCCGCCAAGGCACGCTCGTCAAACGCTGGTCTTCTGCTCGCCTATGAAGAAACCGGTTACGATAACACCAAGCCCGGCCGCCTGCCCGACCTGTTGAAGCACGTTTCCGCCAAGCGCATCAAGGACTGGGGCGCGGACGCGGTGAAGATTCTCATCTACTACACGCCATTTGACGCGCCGGAAATCAACGACATCAAGCATGCCTTCATCGAACGCGTCGGCGCGGAGTGCGAGGATAACGAGATCCCCTTTTTCCTCGAATTCGTCGGCTACGACCCAAAGGGCGGCGACGAAAAGGGTCTGGAATTCGCCAAGATCAAGCCGCAGGTGGTGATCGGCAGTATGGAAGAGTTCACCAAGCCCCAATATAAGGTCGACGTACTGAAGGTCGAAGTACCGGTCAACGCCGAGTTCGTCGAAGGCAGCTCGGTATACAAGGGCCAGAAGGCCTACACGCGCCCCGAGGCGTTGGGTCACTACCGCCGGGCCGCCGAGGTCGCCACGAAGCCGTTTATTTATCTGAGCGCCGGCGTCGGCAACGCCCAGTTTGTGGAGAGCCTGAATATGGCCACCGAAGCGGGAACTGATTATTCGGGTGTCCTTTGCGGTCGCGCGACCTGGAAAGAAGGCATGGGCATCTACGGCAAGCAGGGCGTGAAGGCTCTGGAGGACTGGCTGTCGGATCAGGGCGTGAAGAACATCAACGCTGTGAACGCGGCTCTGTCCGGCGCGACGCCGTGGGCGAAGAAGCTCGGGATTGGGGCGTAGAAGAAATCCCGTGCAGCCCCGCCCGTAAGGGCGGGGATCATCCGATTTCCTGAACCTCCGGCGCGACCGATAAATCGACGCCCTCCCACCGCGCGACCACTGCGGTGGCCAGACAATTTCCCAGCAAATTCACGGAGGTGCGCGCCATGTCCATGATGGTGTCGACGCCAAGGATCAGCGCCACGCCCTCCACCGGCAGGCCGAAGGTGGATAACGTTCCCGCAAGAATCACCAGCGACGCTCGCGGCACGCCGGCGACGCCCTTGCTGGTCAGCATCAGCGTCAGCAGCATGGTGATTTGCGTGCCGAACGACAGCGGATGATTCGCGGCCTGCGCCACGAACATCGCGGCGAGCGACAAATACAGTGTCGATCCGTCCAGATTGAAGCTATAGCCTGTCGGCAGCACGAACGCGACGATGTGATTCGGCACGCCGAACGCTTCCATGTTTTCGAGCGCAAGAGGCAGCGCCGCTTCGCTTGATGCGGTGGAGAACGCCAGCAGCCAGGGCGCTCGGACGGCCTGAATGAACCGCTTCAGCGGAATTTTCGCGATCACGATCACCGCGCCCAGCACCACCACCACGAAAAAGATCAGCGCACCGTAGAGCGTCAGCACGAGCTTGCCCAGATTCACCAGCACGCCCAAGCCTTTATCGCCCACCGTCGCCGCCATCGAACCAAAGACGCCCAGAGGCGCGAAATACATGATGTAGTTCGTGTACTGGAACATCACTTCGGAGAGGCTCTTGCAAAAATCGACTACCGGTCGCGCCTTGGTCCCGATCGTGGCGCAGGCGGTGCCGAAGATGAAGCAGAACACGACCAATTGCAGGACTTCGCCGCGAGCCATCGCGTCGATTACGCTGGTGGGAAATGTATGCTCGGCCAACGCCGCGGCACTGGTGGCGGATGTGGCGAGGTTTGCCACCGGCTTATCCGGCAACTGCACGCCCGCGCCGGGCTTCACCAGATTCACCGCGCCCAGGCCGACGAACAGCGCCACCGTGGTGACGACTTCGAAGTACAGAATCGCCTTGCCGCCGATTCGCCCCATGGTTTTCACGCTGCCGGTGCCGGCGATACCGTAAACCAGCGTTGCGAACAGCAGCGGCGCGATGATCGATTTGATCAGCCGCAGAAAAATCGTACCGAGCAGCCCGAGTTCCTTGGCCGGCCCGGGAAAAAACGCGCCGAACGCGATGCCGGCGAACAATGCAATCAAAATCCACGTCGTGAGCGAGATCCGCTTCATCTGCTTCCCCATTTCAGTTTTTCCCGCAGCACGTCGAAAAACAGCTTGTCCGGAGGCCGGATGAGGCTGATGGAGTGCAGCGAGCGCCGGCAGACGACGCGGTCGCCTTTCATCATAATTTCGCCTACCTGACCGTCGATGGTCATGTAGGTGGTGTTGTCCTCGCCGCGATTCACGACTTCAATCACGCTCTCATCGGGGAGAATCACGGGACGGTTGGTTAACGTGTGCGGACAAATCGGCGTGATGCAGAAGGCCGCGACCGACGGATAGACGATTGGGCCTCCCGCCGACAGCGAATACGCGGTGGAACCGGTGGGCGTGGACACGATCAGCCCATCGGCCTTGTAGACGCACATCAGCTTTTCATCGACGTTCACTTCCAGATCGATCATGCGGGCGATTTCGGCCTTGGACAGCACTGCGTCGTTCAGCGCCTCATGCGAGGAGAGGAGATCCGTTCCGCGCCACAGTTCGCAGTGCAGCATGCGACGGCGGCCGATGCGAAGCTCGCCGTTGAGCGCGTGTTCCAGCTGCGTATAGACTTCGTCCACAGTGATGGCGGTGAGGAATCCCAGTCCGCCAAGGTTCACCGCGAACAAAGGAATATCGCGTCCGCCGATGGCTCGCGCCGCGGAAAGCAGCGTGCCGTCGCCGCCAAGAACAATGACGAGCTGCGTGCCGTCGGGTATATCTGCTCTCGGAACGAACGTCGGCGAACCTGCGTAGCCGGCGCTTTCCTCATCCAGGCGAACCGTGATGCCGCGCGCGGCGAGGAACTCGACGATGCCGCTCACCAATGGCGCGGCGTGCTCAATGCGAGGCTTTGAAACAATGCCAACGGTGTCAATCGTGGCCATAGAGTAAGAATTCGCGATTGCCTTCGGTTCCAAGGATCGGACTGGCAATGATAGCAGACTCAAGGCCCACGGCTTCCACCGCGTTCCGGACGCGTTCGCAGGCGGCTTCGTGCAACGTGGGATCGCGCACGATACCTCCCTTGCCTACCTCGTCGCGGCCGACTTCGAACTGCGGCTTCACCAGCACGATCATGCGCCGCGGCGAAGCCAGCAGCGGGGCGATCGCCGGAATCAGCAACGTGGTGGAAATGAAGCTGGCGTCGCAGACGGCCAGGTCGAATTTGCCGGGATAATCCGCCGGATCGAGATAGCGCGCGTTCAGGCCTTCTTTCACCACCACGCGCGGATCATTGCGCAATTTCCAATCGAACTGCCCATGGCCGACGTCGATGGCCCAAACGCACTTCGCTCCGCGCTGCAGCAGGCAATCCGTGAACCCTCCCGTCGACGCGCCTACGTCCAGGCAGGTCCAGCCTGTCACGTCGATCGCAAAATGATCGAGCGCGGCGGCCAGCTTGAATCCTCCCCGGCTTACATAGGGCATGCGCTCGAGAAGTTCGATGCGCGCGTCTTCGGCGATGGAGTGCCCCGGCTTTTCGCTCTTCTGCCCGTTCACCTTCACCTGGCCGGCGAGGATCAACGCCTGGGCTCTCTCGCGAGTCTCGGCGAGGCCTCGTTCCACCACCAACTGGTCGAGCCTTCGCTTGGTCATGGCAGCCGTCATGCGTTGCGGCGCACGATCAGATCGGCCAGTTCGCGCAGGCGCTCACCGCGCTCGTCGAACACCTTCAATGCAAGGTGCGCTTCAAGCCTTTCCTGCTCCGCCATTTCGTGCGACCGCTCCATGCCGTAGACGACCGGGAACGTGATCTTGTTCTGCCGTGCGTCTTTGCCCGCGGTCTTGCCCAGCGCTTCCGACGGCTGTTCGACGTCGAGAATGTCGTCGACAATCTGAAACGCCAGGCCGATGTGCTCGCCGAAGCGGGTTAGCGCGTCGAGCTCCTCTTCATGCGCGCCCGCGTAGATCGCGCCCATGCGAACGCTTGCGCGCAGCAACGCACCGGTCTTGGCGCGATGAATGGAATCGAGCAACTGCGCGGTAGGAAATTTGCCTTCGCCCTCGATGTCGTTCACCTGTCCGCCGATCATGCCGCCGACCGTGCCGCTGGCCACCGCCAGTTCGCGGACCAGTGCGATGCGCCTCCCGGCGTCGACGTCAGGCAGCTTGGCGAGAACCTCAAACGCCAGGGTCAACAGAGCGTCGCCGGCCAGAATCGCCATCGCGTCGCCGAATACCTTGTGGCAAGTCGGTCGGCCACGGCGCAGATCGTCGTTATCCAACGCCGGCAGATCGTCATGAATCAGCGAATAGGTATGGATCAGTTCCAGAGAGCACGCCGCTGCTTCCACGCCCACCGGCGCATCGGACACCGTGTTCGCCGCGGCGATGGCCAGCAGCGGGCGAATGCGCTTTCCGCCCGCGAAGAGGCTGTAGCGCATGGCTTTATGGATGGTCGCCGGATCGGTAACCTCGGCGGGAACCCAGCGGTCGAGCGTTGCATCGACAATCTGTTGCTGCTCGGCGATGTAATCGGAAGTGGTCATCAATCTTTTTCTGCGAAGGGCTCGGGCTTCATTTCGCCCGCCCGCTTGATCAGCACCTCGACGCGCGTTTCCGCGTCTTCCAGTTGCTTGCGGCAGGTCTCGCTCAGCTTCATCCCTTTTTCAAACAGTTCGAGCGCGCGTTCCAGAGGCAGCTCGCCGCTTTCCATCTCCTTGACGATCGCTTCGAGCTGCTGCAACCCGGTTTCGAAACTCAGTGGTGCTTGTTCGGGCATGAGTTTTTATTGTACGCCTCGTGACCGCTCCCGATGGTCGCGGCCCTGCTTCCGCGTTCACTCAGAACCGCGGCCGGCGGGAGCGGTTACGTTCAAACTTTCCGCCAATTTCGTTAACTCGCTCCAGATCCCCGCCGAGATCGGGATTCCCTCGCGCAGACGCTGCTCCTGAGACCGCCACTCCGGGTCGCCTGCGATCAGCACCTCGTCGAACCCCGCCGCCGGACGCGAGCCCTTCACCGTCTCCCGCATCTTCTGCATGCGCGCCTCGAATTCGCCGGCGGGAAGGAACCGAGCCGCGTCGATCGCCAGGAAAAAATGGCTCACGCGCATGGGGCGGTTCTTCACGCGCAGCCCCCCGACCTCGGTCATCATCGCGCCGCCCGACAGGACCGCGCACAGGACCTCTACCATCAGAGCCAAGCCGGTTCCTTTATATCCGCCCAAGGGCATCGGCAATCCCTGCAGCGCAACCTGCGGATCGGTGGTGGAATTACCCTCTGCATCCATCGCCCAGCCTTGAGGAATCTCTTTTTCGCCGCTCAATATCGCCTTGTGGATGCGATTCAGGGCCACGGTCGTTGTCGCCATGTCCAGCAGGAACGTGTCCGGACCCGGCACGGCCATGCAGATCGGGTTCGTCCCTAAAATACGGTCTTTGCCCTGCCATGCAGCTACCAGGGGGGTCGCGTTGCACATTGCGATGCCGATCAACCCCTCGGCGGCGATTTTCTGCGCCCACCACGCGGATGCTCCGAAATGGCTGGAGTCTCGCGCCGTCACCATCCCGATGCCGTGGGCTTTCCCCAGCCGGATCAAGTGGTTGCAGCACTCCTCGGAGATCACCTGGCCGAGCCCATTCATGCCGTCGTAGACCATGCAGGCGCCGTTTTCGCTGGCGATGCGGCCAATGGTCGACACGTCGATGTTGCCATCCTGAATCTGCTGCGCGTACCAGATAAGTAGCTGCACGCCATGGGAATCCACGCCCCGCAGGTTCGCCGAAACCAGCGAATCGGCGATCAGTGCGGCTGCGTTTCCCGGCACACCAGTCGCCTGCATAATCGCCCGGGCGAACTCCGCCAGAGGCTGGCGCTCGATTAAGAAAGAGCCGCTCGAATTGTCCATGAATTCTTAAAGGTAGCACTCATTGGGTTCGTCCGGATTTTGGTCGATTTTTGAGCAAATGCTGATCACTCATCACAATTTGAGCAACTGGCGGCCCGTCTCCGTCCGGCCGGGTCCTGTGTTTTCAATCAAATCCATCAATATCGGCGTCTGGCTACCGAACTGCCACCTATGCGGGCATGGAACGAACAACTCTTCCTGGACTCCTGGTGCTACTGGCGCCTTCGCTCGCGCCGGCCCAGGATCTGTCCGTCGGCCCGTCCAAATCCACTCACACTGTGGCCTTCGCCCAATACATCGCTTCGATCCAAGAACCTAACCCATTCACGGAATTGGGACCAGTGGCCGTGCAGATCGATGCCGCCCTGCCCGCCCTCTACAAGCAATGCCGGATACTGGCGATCCGGGCGTGGGGCGAAACCGAGCGCATGGAATACCGGGTGCTGCAAATTGAGGGCGATCCGATCGTGGCGCAAGAGGTGATCGGCCCCTATCTTAAGGGGCGGGATCAGATCGACGTCCTGCCTCTATCATCGATCGCGGTCACTCCGGCGAATTATAAATTTCGCTATATGGGTGAGGTTGGGAGCGGGCCTGCATCCGCTTACGTATATCAGATCACGCCGAAGAAGAAACGTGACGGCCTCATTCAAGGCAGACTCTGGATAGACTCCGTGACGGGCACACCGGTCCTGAAGACGGGACGCTTCGTGAAGATGCCCCCCAACCTCACCGGGCTTACGGGCCGGATCGAGGTGGTGCAGGACACGCACCTTCAGAACGGATATCCGCGCGGGCGCATTACACACGTGACGATCGAAACGCGGCAGGTGGGCCGGGGCGAATTGACGATCACCGAGCTCCCTCTGGCTTCAACTGGAGGGGATGGGCCAGACGCGCGACCGCAACCGTAATAGCAGTAAAGCGCGGCACCCTGAGCGTCCAACAGAATCATCGACCTGCCGCTCCTAACTTCAGGAAGGGCTTTTCATCGCTGGGGGAGGATCGGAATGAAGAAATCGCGGATTTGGCTGCTTGCACTATTTTGCGCGGCCGGTCATTCCCAGATCCGACCCGGCTCCGATGGCCAGACCTTGCTCGGGACCGCGATCAACGATCGCCGCCAGTCCGATCTGCATTGGCCCGATTTCAGCGACTACAGCAGTCACGTCAAGAAATTCTACGAACTCAACGGGAACTCCCTGTGGTGGGTTAAGAAACTGGAGCCAACCCAGCAGGCGCGCCAGATGATCGCGCTGATGCTCGAGTCCGGGCAAAAAGGACTCTCCGCGGACGACTACGACGCATCACAATGGAGTGGCCGGCTCGCCAAACTCAGACCTGCGACGCGATTGCCGTCGGAGGCCGACGCCGCAAAATTCGATCTCGCGCTGACGGTTTGCGCGATGAGATATATCTCCGACCTTCATATCGGGAGGGTGAATCCGAAGCGGCTCGACTTCGCCTTCGATGAGGAGTCCAAGAAATACGATCTGCCCGAATTTCTCAAGGACCACGTTGTCAGCGCGGGTGACGTTTCCGCCGCTTTGGACCAAATCGAGCCTCCCTATCCGGGTTATCGCCGCACCATGCGAGCTCTTCAGACTTATATGGTGCTCGCCAAGAAGGATGATGGAGAGCAGCTTCCGCCCGTAAAGAAAGCGATTGAGCCCGGGAGCGTTTATCCGGGCGTCCCACGGCTTATACGCCTGCTCAAGTTATTGGGCGACCTTCCATCGGGCGCGAATGTGGCGGCGGACAATCCGGGTTACCAAGGCGCGCTGGTCGATGCGGTGAAAAACTTTCAGCGCAGGCATGGCCGAACTCCGAACGGACGAATCGATGCTCAAACCTTGGCTGACTTGAACGTGCCTCTGAGCTCCCGGGTCCGGCAGATGCAATTGACGCTGGAGCGTTGGCGGTGGCTGCCGAGTGCCTATCAAAAGACGCCCATTGTGGCGAATATTCCGGAATTTCGTCTCCGGGCCTATGACAAGGATTTTAACGTCGGCGTGACGATGAAGGTCGTCGTCGGTCAAGCGTACGGCCATCGCAATACCCCTGTGTTTACCGAGAACATGCGCTATGTCGAATTCCGGCCGTATTGGGCGGTGCCATACTCCATCACCCGCGGCGAGCTCATTCCGCACATTCTCAAAGACCCGGACTATGTGGCGAAAAAGGGCTTCGAGATTGTAGACAGCCGCCAAAATGTGGTGAGCACCGGAGCGGTGTCGGACGAGGTCCTCGACGGGCTTCGAGCCGGAAGACTTTTCATCCGTCAAACGCCGGGTCCCAGGAACGCCCTCGGCCTGGTGGCATTCAAATTCCCGAATAGCTACGACGTCTATATGCACGATACCCCCGCGCCGGAAGTCTTCGCCCAGTCCCGGCGAGATTTCAGCCACGGATGCGTCCGGCTGGAGAAACCCGCTGATCTGGCGGCGTGGGTCCTGCGCAATAATCCTGGTTGGACGCCGGAGCGGATTCGCGCGGCGATGAACGGCGGCGCGACCCAGAACGTGAATCTCGCCGAGCCGATTCCGGTCCTGATCGTCTACGCCACGGTTGTCGTGCTCGACGACGGGCTGGTTCACTTCTACGACGACATTTATAAGCACGACGCCGCTCTGGAGGCAGCTCTCGCGAAGGGCTATCCGTATCCTTGGTGAACGCTGGTTTGAAAAAGGGGACAGACCGCTCTGTCCACGCCTAAGATCCGCGTCGATTCAAGCACATGCGAGCGGGGACAGAGTCGTCTGTCCCCTTTTTCAAGAACCTCCTAGGTCACCAGCGGCGTACGCGCCCGACGTCCACGTGGACGAAGTTGGAATCACGATAGTAACCAACTCCCCCGCGTTGCAGGCGCAACGCGGCGTCGCGAACGGCAGAGGTGGGAATCCCCGGCAGGCGAATGTCGATGGCCTCCGCCTGCATGTGGAGACTATTACGAGCGACGCCAGTGTTGGGGCCGCGGGTGCGCAGGAATTCATTCGTCTTTGGCGTCCGGTATCCGCAGATCACGTCGATCTCGCCGCCGGAATCGTTCAAGGACTCGGTCAGATCGTGGAGCAGATCAAACAGATGAGGGTCGAAATGATGGGTTTCACCGGTCAGACTGTCGCGGAGATAGCGGTCGAGCTTGGCCAGCGCGTCGGGCAGATAAGTGTCGCCGCGCCGATAGACGATATCAAGCCGCTCATTGCTATGGGTGTGATAAAAGCGAAGCCGGTATTCGCGCGGGGCAGGGGTGGCGGATTCCAATGTTTTGCCGATCGGCGCGAAAAACAAGAGAAAGAGGATGATGCGATATGTCACGAGGTACTTCGGGGCAGAAATTACGTACCCTGTCATCCTAACACGTGGACAATCATTTGAAAAAGCGGAAGGCAGTTGCTATCCTGAAACGAGGAAAAAGAACGAAGGCGACGTGATCCAGTTTACCCTTCTAGTTTTCTGATTCAAAAAAGCTCACGGGCGCGTAGCTCAGTTGGTTAGAGCGCCTGCTTCACACGCAGGAGGTCACAGGTTCGAGTCCTGTCGCGCCCACCATCCAAAGGTCCCTCTTGCTCACGCTGAACAATATCTCGATGCGCTATGGCGCCCGCATCCTCTTCGACGAGGTGACGACCACCTTTTTGGGCGGACGCCGGTATGCGATTACCGGTCCGAACGGAGCGGGCAAGTCGACGTTGATGAAGATCCTGACGGGCGAAATCGAGCCGTCCAAGGGCACTGTCACGCGTCCGAAAAAAATGGGGGTCCTGCGCCAGGATCAGTTCGCCTTCGACCAGTATCGCGTCATCGATACGGTGATTATGGGCAACACCGCGCTATGGGCGGCTTTTGAAGAGCGCGAAAAGCTCTACGAAAAGGATCCCGACGCGCTCACCGACGAGGACGGCATGCGCCTGGGCGAACTCGAAGGCATCGTCGGCGACGAGGGCGGCTACACGGCCGAAACCGATGCGGCCGTGCTGCTCGACGGCCTCGATATCCCCGAGCCTCTGCACGAACGCAAAATGGGCGAGTTGCAGGGTGGCCAGAAAGTGCGCGTGCTGCTGGCCCAGGCTCTGTTCGGATCGCCCAACGTACTGCTGCTCGACGAGCCGACCAACAACCTCGACCTCGATTCGGTCCACTGGCTGCAGGATTACCTGATTCGCTTCGACGGCTGCCTGATCGTCATCTCGCATGACCGCCACTTTTTGAACGAAGTCTGCACGCACGTCGCCGATATCGATTATCAGACCGTGATCACCTATACGGGCGGCTATGACGACATGGTGCTGGCCAAGACGCAGATCCGCTCCCGCATCGAGGCAGAAAACGCGCAGCGCGAAAAGAAAATCGCGCAGTTGAATGAATTCATCGCGCGGTTCGGCGCGGGCACGAGGTCGTCGCAGGTCACTTCGCGCAAGAAAGAAGTGGAGCGCCTGGCCACCTCGGATCTGGCCCGCTCCAACATCGCGCGTCCGTATATTCGCTTTGAGGTTCTGCGCCCTTCCGGCCGCCATCCGCTGGAAATCAAGGGGTTGTCGAAGTCCTACGACGATAACCAGGTGATCCAGAACTTCAGCGCGGGTATCAGCCGGGGCGAGAAGATCGCTCTGATCGGCCGCAACGGAGCGGGGAAGTCGACCATGCTGAAGTCGCTCATCCGCAATGGCACCGGCTTCGTCGATCCGGAGGACCGCAAGTTCCCGATCGACTCCGGCGACGTGATCTGGGGCCACGAAGTCTCGGTCGGCTACTTCGCGCAGGACCATACCGAATCGATCCGCAAGGGAGTACGAGTGCTCGAATGGCTGCACGAGTTCGATCCGAAGGCATCGCAGGAGGAGCTGCGCGGCGTGCTCGGCCAAATGCTATTCAGCGGCGACGAGGCGTTGAAAAATACGGAAGCTCTATCCGGAGGCGAGTCCGCCCGCATCATCTTCTGCCGCCTGATGCTGCAGAAACCGAACTTCCTGATTCTGGACGAGCCCACGAACCACCTGGATTTGGAATCAATTAACGCTTTAAATATCGCCCTCCAAAAGTATGACGGCACGGTACTTCTTGTGACGCACGATCATGACGTGGTGGACGAGGTCGCCACCCGCATCTGGCACTTCGAGCACGGCAAGATCGACGACTTCAAGGGTCCGTACGCGGAGTATCTGGAGCACACCCAGCAGTCGGCTCCGCGGTAGATGCCGAGCCGATTACCCAAAAAAAAACATTTCACGCAAAGACGCCAAGGCGCAAAGGGAAATTACTTGTAGCGGACGCCGTGCTTCACGACGATGTCGATGTTCTGCAGCAGGTCGATGTAGCGCAGCACGTCTCCGTGGACCGCGATGATGTCGGCGAATTTTCCGGGCGACACGGTGCCCACCTCGCGCTCCACTTTCATGGCGACCGAGGGCCAGAACGTCGCGGCGCGGATCGCGTCCATGGGATCCACGCCCATCACGCGTACCCAAATATCCAGCTCGTTCCACGTCGTCTGGGGGTGAAACTGCGCGGGCACGCCGCTGTCGGTGCCGATCAGTAGCACGGCTCCCGACTCGCGTAGCTGCTGAAATTTACGCTTTAACGTGGGCTTGCGTGGAGGCACCATGCGGTAATAATCCAATTGTTCGATGTGGCGCAGCGATTCGCGGATATCGGCGATGATTTGCGGCGGGAGCCCCTCGTGCCAGCGCGGATCGTCCACGAGTTCGGGATGGTCGCGCACGTAGTCGTAGTTGTAGAGCACCTGAACGGTTGGTGTCCAGAACAGCGGCGCGATGTTCCCGCGCGCGGTGCGTTCGTGCAGCTTGGCGATGATGTCGGCGGGATATTCGGGGGCAGTGGCGAGTCCGGTGTGCTCGAAATCGTCGACGCCGGCTTCCAGGCCGAAGCGAATTTCATTGGGCCGGTGCGCGTGCGCCACCACGGGGAGATTGTGCTTGTGCGCCTCATCAACGATGGCCGCGATCTCCTCATGCGTCATCTGGTCCTGATCGATGAGCTTGATGCAATCGACGCCCGCGTCGGCTAGCTTGCGGACCTTCGCGCGGCCGTCCTCGGCGCCCTTCACGCCCCAGCGAAAATAGTCGGTTCCGGGATAGGCTTCATGCTCGAGAAACGGGCCGCTGACGTACAGCGTCGCGCCGGGGATTTTGCCGGAGCGAATGGCGTCGCGCACATGGATGCTGGCATCAAGAGGAGCGCCAAGGTCTCGCGCGCTGGTGATTCCGGCCATCAAGAGCTGCTTGGCCGAAGCCGGCATGATGACCGATTCGAGCATCGGCGGGTACGTCTTATCCCAGTGCGCGTAATCGGAATGGCCGCTGAGCATGGTGTGGACGTGCATGTCCCAAAGGCCCGGCAGCACGCTCATGCCTTCGGTGGAGATGACCTCGACGCCTGGCGGGACGGACAGCGATCCCACCTGGCCGACGGCCTGAATTTTCTCGCCGCCGATGAGGATGACGCTGTTGCGAATGGGCGGTCCGCCGAAGCCGTCGATCAGCGTGCCTCCGACCAGCGCCTTCCGGCCGGAGGTTTGACCGGCGGCTGCGATCGTTAAGGCGCAAAGGAGAAGGGAGGCTCGGCGGAGATTCATCGCCGAATTATATCGTGTGTAGCGCAGAGGCGAAGGGAATCACGCGGACTGTCCCCCGTTTTCCCCCGTTTTCCACAGGCGATCGCTTTTGCCGTTCTGTGGCTCTGATCGCCTATAGGATAGCTCTGGTTACTTGCGTTTTTTCCTCTCCGCAACAGAAATAGGCAATAATTCGGAAGGATCGGGATACCATGTCCGCGGCGCTTGACGCTAACCTTGGATTAGAACAAAGGAGCTAGAATGCAGAAGCGCAAACTTGGAAAGAGCAACCTGGAAGTTTCAGCCCTTGGGCTAGGTTGCATGGGAATGAGCTTTTCCTACGGCCCGCCCAAAGACAAACAGGAAATGACATCTCTTCTCCGGGCGGCCGTGGAACGCGGTATTACTTTCTTCGATACTGCCGAGGTCTACGGCCCGTTCCTGAATGAAGAGCTTGTGGGCGAAGCCCTCGCTCCCTTCCGCAAACAGGTGGTGATCGCCACCAAATTCGGGTTCGATCTGAGCGGCAGCGATCATCGGCCGGGAGCAGCAGGCTTGAGCAGCCGGCCCGAGCACATCAAGCAGGCCGTCGAGGGGTCGCTCAAGCGGCTCAGGGTAGAGTTTATCGACCTGCTGTATCAGCACCGGGTCGACCCCAACGTGCCGATCGAGGACGTAGCGGGAGCGGTTAAGGACCTGATCCACCAGGGCAAGGTCAAGCATTTTGGCCTTTCCGAAGCAGGAGTGCAGACGATCCGCCGCGCGCATGCGGTTCAACCGCTCACTGCTCTCCAGAGCGAATACTCGCTGTGGTGGAGACGTCCTGAAGCCGAAGTGATACCGACCCTGGAGGAACTCGGAATCGGGTTTGTCCCGTATAGCCCATTAGGCAAGGGCTATCTCACGGGGAAGATCGATGAAAACGCGAAGTTCGACAGTTCCGATTTCCGCAGCACGCTGCCTCGGTTCACGCCGGAGGCCCTAAAGGCGAATCAGGCCCTCATCGATCTGCTCGCCAGCATCGCCGAACGAAAGAAGGCGACACCGGCTCAGGTCGCGCTCGCATGGCTGCTCTCTCAGAAGCCGTGGATCGTACCAATCCCGGGCACCACGAAGCTGCATCGTTTGGACGAGAACATCGGGGCACTCTCGGTCGAACTCACGCCCGACGATCTGCGAGACATTGATGTCACCGCCTCAGAGATCACGGTGCAAGGCGCACGCTACCCGGAAAGGCTGGAGCAAATGACCGGCCGCTGAGGGGCCAGTCGGAAGATCAAGAGATCAAACGGAGCGGATCACAGCGTTCTGGCAAGGGACCGGCGTTCCAGCATCAGCTCGGCAATGGCCCGCGCGTCGGCGACGATCTTGGCGAACTGCTCCGGATACACGGTCTGCGCGCCGTCGGACCACGCCTCATCCGGCCGGGGATGCACTTCGACAAGCAGTCCGGACGCTCCCGCAGCGATAGCGGCGAGGGCCATGGGATGCACGCTGTCGCGCTTGCCGGTTCCGTGGCTGGGGTCGACGACCACCGGCAGATGGCTCAGCTTTTGCGCGGCGGGGACGATGCTCAGGTCGAGCGTATTGCGCGTGTGATCAGCGAAAGTGCGGACGCCGCGCTCGCACAGGATCACATCGTAGTTGCCTTCGGAGAGAATGTACTCGGCGGCCATCAGGAACTCTTCGAGCGTCGCCGACATGCCTCGCTTCAGCAGCACCGGCTTCCGAGCCTTGCCGGCGCGCTTCAGCAGCGAATAGTTCTGCATGTTACGCGCGCCGATCTGGATGCAGTCGGTGTAATGTTCGACGAGATCGAAGGTTTCGACGTCGATGGCCTCGGTGACGATGCCGAGGCCGGTCTCCTCGCGAGCCTCGGCCAACAGTTGCAGTCCTTCTTCGCCCATGCCCTGAAACGAATAGGGCGACGTGCGCGGCTTGTAGGCGCCGCCACGCAGGAGCTGGCCTCCCGCTTTTTTCACCGCGCGCGCGGAATCCAGAATCTGTTCGCGCCCTTCCACCGAGCAGGGGCCGCCGCAGAAGACGGGCTGATCGCCTCCGATGTCCACGCCATGGACGCGGATCACCGAGTTTTCCTTTTTCACCTCGCGGCTTACCAGCTTGTACGGCTTGGTGACGCGGATGGCTTCGGCCACGCCGGACATGCCTTCGAACAGCACCGGGTCCACAGGCCTGGGATTTCCGGTGATGCCAATGGCGGTCCTCGCCGCGCCCGGCATGATGTGCGGGCGAAATCCCAGCCCTTCGATTTTCTTACGAACGGCGTCGACATCGGCCTCGGTGGCTTGCGCCGTCATCACGATCAGCATGTACTCTTATGATAGCTACATGAGTGAAACATTTAATGGATAAACGTATCGTCGTCGTGGGTGGAGGCCTGGTGGGCCTCGCCACGGCTTGGCGGATCGGCCAGCGTTTCCCCGAGGCGCGCGTCACGATTTTGGAGAAAGAGCAGAACGTCGGCACGCATCAGAGCACGCACAACAGCGGCGTGCTGCATTGCGGCCTTTATTACAAACCCGGCTCGCGCAAGGCGAGGCTGGCGGTAACGGGCATCCGGCAGATGGTGGACTTCTGCCATGAACATTCGATTCCGCATGAAATCTGCGGAAAGGTCGTCGTCGCGACGGAGGAGGAAGAGCTGCCGCGCCTTCAGAACCTCTTGACTCGCGGCAGGGAGAATGGCCTGGAAGGCCTGAAAATGCTCACCCGCGAAGAACTGCGCGAGGTTGAGCCGCATGCGGCGGGCATCGCGGCGATTCGCGTCCCGCAGGAAGGCATCGTCGATTATCCGCGCGTTTCGGAGACGCTTGCCGGCCTGATCCGGGCGCAGGGCGGTGAGGTGGTGACGTCGGCGCGCGTGACTGCCATCGATCGCGAGGGGTCAAGCTGGCGCGTGCATTCAACCGCGGGCGATTATCGGTGCGACCGCATCGTGACGTGCGCCGGGCTGCATTCGGATCGCGTGGCCGCGCTCACCGGGACTGCGCGCACGATCCGCATCGTACCGTTTCGCGGCGAATATTACAAGATCCGGCCCGAGCGGCAGGATCTGGTGCGCCACCTGATTTACCCCGTGCCCGATCCAAAATTTCCGTTCCTGGGCGTCCATTTCACGCGCATGATTCATGGCGGCGTGGAGGCGGGGCCGAACGCGGTGCTGGCTTTGTCGCGCGAAGGCTATTCGAAGACCGCGTTTAAGCCGGGCGATCTGTTTGACGCGCTGACGTTCCTGGGCCTGTGGCGATTCCTCGGCAAGTATCCAAAGATGTGCTGGCAGGAAATGCGAAGGTCCTTTAGCCAGGCGCTGTTCTGTGCGTCCTTGCAACGGCTGGTGCCCGAAATTCAGCCGGAAGATTTAAGCCCCGGCGAAGCGGGCGTGCGCGCGCAGGCGATGACGCCGGATGGCGCGTTCGTGGAGGATTTTGCCTTTGTGCAAGGCCCCGGAGAGCTTCACGTGGTGAATGCACCGAGCCCGGGTGCGACGGCATCGCTGGCCATCGGGGAAGAAGTCGCGTCAATGCTGGTCACCGCCGGGCTCGCCTGAAGGCGTTTCCGGAGGCTTGAGGAACGGCGCGAGCGCTTCGGGGTTGCTGTCGAAGAAGCGATCGAGCAAATCTCTTACGGCAAGCTGCCGCATTTCTTCGCGGCTGATTTTCGGCGCGTAGACGAAGGATCGGCTGCGCTTCACGCGCGTCACGCTGCCGCGTTTCTCCAGGCGGTCGAGCAGCGTCATCACCGTGGTGTAGGCCAGCTTGCGGCCTCCGATCGCCTCCCTCACCTGGCGGACCGTGCCCTCGCCCAGGCTCCACAGCGTTTTCAGGCACTCCAACTCGAGTGGAGGAGGCATGTCACGCGAGGCTGCCGGGCGGCGCATGGGACTACGAATCGCTTTTCAGCGCGTCTTTTAGTTTGGACGCGAAGGGAGAGGCCGATGGCTCAGGTTTGGGCGGCTTGGAAGTGGTCCGCGGCGGCTGTGCGGGCGGCTCCGGCGCCGTCGTCTCCTCAGGCCCTTGCAGATATTTGTTTTTCTTGAGGGCCGTGCGATCCAAGGCTGAACTGTAGCCGGTCCACACGCCTTCAATCTGGCGGTCCCTCTCGATCAGGCCGCGCATGCATTCCATCTTTGAATCGAGATTATCGAGATGATGCAGCAGCAGCGCCTCGGGGAACAGAGGCACCTTGGGCGAGCCAAACTCCAATTCGCCGTGATGGCTGAGGATCAGGTGCAGCAGCAGATCGCGCAGGGCGGGAGGAAAATCCGGCACCAGTCGCAGTTTGTCTTCCACCATCTGGACGCCGATGACGATGTGACCGAGGAGCTGGCCTTGGGTCGAGTAACTGAAACTGCGCGCGTAATTGAGCTCACGGATCTTGCCGACATCGTGCAGGATGACACCGGCGAGCAGCAGATCCAGGTCGATATTCGCGTAGTGCGCGGCGGTGAACTTCGCGAGGGCGCACATCGATAGAACGTGCTCGATCAGGCCGCCGATCCAGGCGTGATGGATCGCCTTGGCCGCCGGCGCGGTGCGATAGGCCAGCGCGATCGCCTCGTCGGCGAACACGGCGTCGAGCAGCGCTTTCAAATGCGGGTTGCCGATGGACGCGATCCAGCCTTGCAGTTCCCGGAACATTTCGTCCCGGTCGCGTTTAGATGCCGGGAAGTAATCGGCGACGTCGATCTCGGATTCCGGCACCGCCTGGATCTTGTGTAACGTCAGCTGCGGCCGGTTTTGAAAGACCTGCATCAGGCCCTTCACGCGTATAAAATCGTCCTGGGCGAACGCGTTCACAGCCTCCGCCGCGTTGTCCCACATCTTGGCGTCCAGTTCGCCGGTGCGATCGGCAAGCGTCAGGGACAGGTAAAGGTCGCCCGACTTTTTCTGCCGGACGTCCTTGTGCTGGACCAGGAAAGTGGCGTTGACGATCTGGTCCGGTTGCAGATCGCTGACGAAGGGTGATTTCATTCCGTGATTCTTACGGGCGTTACTTCGACGTCGAAACGCCTGGCTTGGTGGACGTGGTGCCGGGGATCGGCACCATGCCGAACAGCTTCTTGTGGTGCGCCCGGGCGGCAACTTCCGCCTTGGTGACCGTTTCCGGTTTCAACGTCGCCGGATCGCTCCACGTGGTGTCCTTGCCGGGCGCCGCGCCGGTGTCTTCCCAGCCGGGCTTGATTTCGAGAAACGCTACAGCGCGGAGGTTGGTGAGATATTCGCGCATGGCGGGCTGCATCTTCGGGCGGAACAAGCGGTCCTGTACTTCGTCTCGCGCTTCTTCGAACTCGGCCAACCCGGCCTTCTGATGCTCCTCCACGCGGAAGATGGCGAAACCCGAGGGATTCTCCACCTTGATGGGATCGGTCACATAGCCTCGGGTCTGATTCCAGATGGCCTTGGCCAGATCCTCGCGCAGATCCTTGCGTTCGAAGGGAGGCATATCGCCGCCCTGGGCCGCGTTCGGCGCGTCGGAGTTGGCCTGGGCCATTTCGCCGAATCGCTCACCTTTGCGGGCCCGCGCCACCAGGTCATTGGCCTTCTTTTCCGCCGCCGCGATGCCGGCCGCGTCCTTGCCTTCGGTCGAGACAAAAATCTGGCGCAGGAACACGCGCTCCTGGCGCATGAATTCGTCTTTATGTTCTTCGTAATATTTCTGCAATTCCTCGGTCTTGAAGGTGATCTTGCGGGAAATCTCCTCGCGCACCACCTTTTCGCGAAGCAGGTTGTTCTTCAACTCGGCTTTGTAGTCTTCGTATGGGATGCCGGTCTGCTGATGAACATACTCCTGGAACTTTTCAGGGTCGACGATCTTGGTGTTGCGCTGGATGTCGAGCAGCTGCTTGTTCAGCTCGTTGTCGACCTTCAGATCGAGCTCCTTGGCTTTCTGTACCAGCAGCAGCTGGTCGATCTTTTCGCGCAGGATGTTGCGCGCCGCGTCGTTGAGGGCCTCGTTCAGCCGGGGGCCGGAGAGCCCCTGCTGCCTCATCTCGGTCTCAATCATCTTGCGGTCACGGGCCATTTCGCCCCGCGTGACGATGTCGCCGTTCGCTTTGCAGATAATCTCTTCCATCAATGTGACGTCCCCACCGTAGAGGGCCGCGGACAGGAACACGACGAAGATCAAACGCATACTCTTATTATAACCGTCCTTGGAAATCCTCTTGCACATCGTCTACCAGGGACTTTAGCAGGCGAAACCGGGGCTGACCGATCCCGATGGTCCCGCCTCTGTGCGGGCAGTCGTGATCCCTTGGCCACACTGTGTTACGCGGGCGACAGTGTTTCGATCGATTCCTTCACCGAATCGAGCACGGCGTCGGGTTGCGCGTTGCCCAGCGGAAGGCGGAGCACTCCTGCCGGCGTGAACTGAGCGCCTTCATTGTGCGCCACCAACTCCATGAGCTTCGCCGGATCGACCTTCGCGCCGGGATGAAACTTGATGTGTAGTGCGCTGCCCCGGCGGTCGATGGCCTCGATTCCGGCCTTTTGCGCCGCCGTCTTCAGCATGGCGAACTTCAGTAGAGTCTCGACTGCCTCCGGCACGGGGCCGTAGCGATCGGACAGCTCCGCACGCACGGTTTCGCTCTGTTCGGTGTCGCGAACGTCGGCGACTTTCTTATACGCGCGGAGGCGCTGGTGCTCATCGGCGATGTACTCGGCCGGAATACGGATATCGAGGCCGAGGTTCAGCGCCGAGTGCACCTCGACCGGAACCTCGATGCCCTTCAGTTCCTGCACGGTCTCCTCGAGCATTTTTAGATACATATCGAAGCCGACGGCTTCGATATGGCCGTGCTGCTCGCCTCCGAGCAGGTTACCCGCGCCACGCAGTTCCAGATCCAGGGCCGCGATCTTGAAGCCGGCGCCCAGGTCGGAAAACTCGCGCAGCGCAGCGAGGCGTTTGCGGGCGATCTCGCTGAGCTCCGTGTCCTGCGGAACCAGTAAATACGCATATGCGCGGCGGTTCGACCGGCCGACGCGTCCCCGGAGCTGGTACAGCTCGCTTAAGCCGTGGCGCTCGGCGTTTTCGATGATCATGGTGTTGGCGAGCGGAATATCCAGGCCGTTTTCGACGATGGTGGTGCAGACGAACACGTCGTATTCGTGCTTCATGAAGCCGAGCAGGACGCGCTCCAGTTCCGCCTCGCCCATCTGCCCATGGCCCACGCCGATGCGGCAGTTGGGGATGAGCTCCTGAATCATCGCAGCGCGCGAAAAAATCGACTCGACACGGTTGTGGACATAATAAACCTGCCCGCCGCGGCTCATTTCCTGCTCGATGGCCTGCTTGACGATCTCCGAATCGAACTTCGCGACGACGGTGTGGATTGCAAGGCGATCCTTGGGAGGGGTTTCGATCACGCTCATATCGCGGATGCCGAGCAGGGACATGTGCAGGGTGCGCGGAATGGGCGTGGCGCTCATGGTGAGCACATCGACGTTCTTGCGGATCTGCTTGAGCCGCTCCTTGTGGCGCACGCCAAAGCGCTGTTCTTCGTCGACGATCAAGAGGCCGATATCGCGGAACTCGACGTCCTTCGACAGGAGCCGATGCGTTCCCACGGCGATATCGATGCGGCCGAGCGCCAGCTCGTCCAGGCTCGCCTTCAGCTCCTTGGCGGAGCGGAATCGCGAAAACATTTCGATGCGCACGGGAAATGCCGCGAACCGGCGCTTGAACGTTTCGAAGTGCTGGAACGCCAGCACCGTGGTCGGCGCAAGCAGGGCCACCTGCTTGCCGTCGCCTAGCGCCTTGAATGCGGCGCGCATCGCGACCTCGGTCTTGCCGAAGCCGACGTCGCCGCACAGCAGGCGGTCCATCGGATGCGGCGACTCCATGTCACGCTTGATCTCCTTCACCGCGGTGAATTGGTCCTTCGTGGCGGTGTATTCGAATGCGTCCTCGAATTCGCGCTGCCAGTTCGAATCGCTCGAGAAGGAGAATCCTTCGGCCATGCGGCGTTCGGCGTAGAGCTTCAACAGCTCGTCCGCCATGTCGCGCATTTTGGTTTTCACACGAGTCTTGCGCGCCGTCCACGTTGCACCGCCCAGCTTGTCCAGCGGAGGACCCTGCTCGCCCGCGCCGCGATACTTTTCGACGAGGTCCATGCGCGTGAGCGGCACGTACAGCTTCGATTCGCCGGCGTATTCGAGCAGCATGAAGTCGCCCTTCTGCTCGCCTTGGACGATCTCGCGAAGGCCGAGGAATCGTCCCACGCCGTGCGTCACGTGGACCACGTAATCGCCGGGCTTCAGGTCAGCCAGATCGGCGGCGAAGGCGGACAACTGGCCCTTCGTGAGGCTCGGCCGCGCGACCAGATCGGACGGATCGAACAGATCCTCGGTGCCGATGAACGCGATTTTCGCTTCGGGAAACGTCACGCCGCGGCGGACGAGGCCCTTGATGAGATAGGTGCTGGCCACGGGTCCGGCGAGATAGGCGCGCTCGGCCAGATACGGCGATGCCGCTTCGTTCGGCGCGAGGCCGAGGCTGAACGGCACCGAGTATTCGCGCAGAATGTCGGCCAGGCGCTCCAGTTCGCCGTTCGACGGCGCGAAGAACGCCACGCGATAGCCGTGTTCGACCATCGTTTTCGCTTCGGCGACGGCCACTTGCATGCTGCCGTGAAAGGCCAGCGACGGCCGCGTGGCCACGTGCGGCGCGCCGTCCAAATCCAGTTCGCGCAGCGCGACATTCCGGTGGCCGGCCGCTTTCTCCTGGAACTCTTCCCATTTCCAGAAGAATGGCGTCGAATCGGGGTGCTGGTCGATGCGCTTCCAGAGCCGCTCAGCGGAGAGGGTCACCTGCTCCGGCTCGTCGATCACCAGCAGCGCGTTCGGCGAGAGATCGAGCAGTGAATGCTCCGGTTCCATCTGCACGGGTTCCGATAAAGGAAGCACTTGCGCTTCGCTGACCTTCATGACACTGCGCTGCGTGTCGACCTCAAAACGGCGAATGGACTCGATCTCGTCTCCAAAAAACTCGACGCGCAGGGGGCGGGCGCTTTCCGCCGGAAAGACGTCTAATATGCCGCCGCGGATCGAGTATTCACCAACCATTTCGACCGGTTCGCGCTTCTCGTAGCCGATGGATTTGAGGTGCTCTTCGATGGCCTCAAGCGACATCTCTTCGCCGACGGTCAGCGTAAGCGTCAGGCGGCGGTAGTATTCCGGAGCCTGCGTTCGCAGCAGAACCGACGCCGCCGGAGCGATGGTGAGGGGCGCCGCGCCGCTCGTCATGCGCCATAGGCCAATGGCGCGCTGCTCGATGATTTCCTTGTGCGGCGAAACGTTCTGGCCCGGCAGTACATCGAGCGCGGGCATGATCTGCGGCCTGCCCGCATCGGGCCGTGAAATCAGCAGATCGAAGAACGTGGTGACCAGTTCTGCCAGCGTTTCCGCGTGCTGGTTGTTGTCGGAGACCACCAGCATCGGCCGCTCCGTCACCTGCCACAACAGCGTGAGATAAAGAGCTTTTGCCGTCGGCGTCAGGCCGGAGAGCGCGAACGGCCCTTCGTCGTGCCGCACGAGTTTCGCCGCCAGATCCTGGAACGCGGGATCGCGGCTCAGCGTGTGGAACAGGTCACGGACGGCGGGGTGTGTCATTAAGAATGACTCACCGCTTCAAGAGCTCTTCCACAATGTTCGTTGTGGAAAAGCCCGGCTCCAAGGCCAGCGCCATCACCTTGCCGCCCGCGGCTTCCACTTCCTCGCGCCCGGCGATGAAGTGGGCCCAATCCGCGCCCTTGATCAGGATGTCCGGCAGAACCTCGGCGATCAACTCGCGCGGCGTGTCCTCGTCGAACAGGGTGACTGCGTCCACGGCCTCCAATTGCAGGGCCATCCGGACGCGCTCCTGCTCGGAAATGAGCGGCCGAGTGGGGCCTTTGAGGCGGGCAACGCTCGAATCGGTGTTCAGGGCGAGGATCAGCAGGTCGCCCTGGGAGCGCGCTTTTTCAAGCAGCCGGATGTGGCCGGGATGGAGGATGTCATAGCAGCCATTGGTGAATACGACGGTTTTCCGGTCGCGGCGCCACCCGGCGCGAGCCTGCTTGAGCGCTGCGCGGTCATAGAAAATACCCATGTGTCGATACCATTATTGTAGAGGTAGAATAAGGGCAGGATGTTCTCGCCGCACCAGAACTTAAGCGACCGCGTTAACCACAATATTGTCCGCAGCGAGATTGAAGGCGGAGTCTACCTTAAAGATCTGCCCGATGAAAGCACGCTCGAAGTGGTGACGCAGAATCGCGGCTATACGCTGATTCTGCGCCAGGACGGGCAGGCGCTGATTTCGGGCCATCCGGAGTTTTGCCCGGAGCCGACGCTGGTGCGGATCAGCGGCTGCAACTGGGGCGGATCGATGCTCAAATCGGCGTATCTGGGACGAGGGATGCACCTGGAGTACCGGCATCCGAAGTATCGCGGGCCGATCGTGACGTCGCCGATTGTGGATATTAAGGTCCTCCAGGCGGCGTAGTTCCCTGTCTCCTCATTCGGCCACCGATGGACGCCGATAATCCCTGATCATTACGCGTCCGCCTTACAATCTGCTGACCACCAACCGCAGCAGCTTCACCAGCGTGTCGCGCACTCGGGCGCCAGTCTCCAGCACTTCTTCGTGCACGAGCTTCTGCGGCAGGATGCCTGCCGCCGCGTTCGTCACGCAGGAAATGGCCAGCACCTTCATGCCCATGTGATTCGCCGCGATGGTTTCGGGCACGGTTGACATGCCCACCAGGTCCGCGCCGATGGTGCGCATGAAGCGGATCTCCGCGGGAGTCTCGTAGCTCGGCCCGGGTGTGGCGACGTAAACGCCTTCTTGCAATTTGAGCCCGAGTTCGTGGCCGGCAACCCTCGCGATTTCGCGATACTGCCGCGAATACGCCTCGCTCATGTCGGGAAAGCGCGGGCCCAGAGAGTCGTCGTTCGGTCCAGTCAGCGGATTTGAGCCGAGCAGATTGATGTGGTCCGAAATCAGGACCAGATCGCCCGGTTTGTACTCCTCGTTGATTCCTCCGGCGGCGTTCGTCAAAATCACGCTCCTTACGCCGCGGCGATGCAGTTCGCGGATGCCGAAGGTCACCTGCTGCGGCGAATATCCTTCGTAGAGATGCGCGCGCCCGGCCAGCACGACCACTTTCTTGTCGCCGATGCGGCCCTCGACGAGCTTCCCCGCATGCCCGGCCGCGGTCGACGAGGGCCAGCCTGGAATCGACGCATAAGGCGTCTCGACGCGGTCTTCCAAGGTGTCCGCAAACGCGCCCAGTCCGCTGCCGAGAACGACGCCGATCACAGCAGCATCCCCGCAATGCAGGCCGACATAAAATTGGCCATTGTTCCGCAGGCCACAGCCTTCATTCCTAGCCTAGCCAAATCCGATTTGCGCGTGGGAGCCAGCGCTCCGATGCCGCCGACCTGAATCGCCACCGAGCTCAGGTTTGCGAAGCCGCACAAAGCATACGTCGCGATGACGAACGAACGCGGGTCGAGCGCGGCCTTGATCTTCCCCAGGTCGATGAACGCCACAAATTCATTCAAGATGAGGCGCGTGCCCAGCAAATTGCCGACCGATGCGCAGTCGGCGTACTTCACACCCAGCAGCCATGCGACCGGCGCGAACAGGTGCGCCAAAATTGCCTGCGCGGAATCGGGAACCCAAGCCATATGATTCATCCCGTGAATGCCTTTGAGGATTCCGTTGACCATCGCGATGAGGCCGATAAACGCAATCAGCATCGCGCCGACGTTCAAGGCCAGCTGCAGGCCGTCGGATGCGCCGCGTGCGGCGGCGTCGATGATGTTCACGCCCGGCTTCTCGACTTCGACCTTCACTGAACCCAGGGTCTCCGGCGTCCCTGTTTCCGGCACCAGGATTTTTGCGAGCATCAGCGTGGCCGGAGCGGTCATAATCACGGCGGTTAGCAAATGGCGAATTTCCACGCCGGCGATCAGAACATAGGCGGCCATCACCGAGCCTGAAACATGAGCCATCCCGCTGGCCATCACGGTGAACAGCTCGCTGGAGGTCAGATTGTTGAGGAACGGACGGATGGTCAGCGGCGCTTCCGTCTGACCCATGAAGATGCTGGCCGCGACGTTAGTGGATTCCGCGCCGCTGGTGCCGAATACGCGCTGCATCAGCATCGCCATGCCGCGGACGAAGATCTGCATCACGCCGAGATAATAGAGGATCGCGAAGAAGCTCGCGATGAAGATGATGATTGGGAGCACCTGAAACGCGAAAATCACGCCGAATTGGTCGTTCTTGACGCCGAGCTTGTCGCCGAAGAGGAACTTGCTGCCTTCCACCGAGTACTCCAGCATGTGGTTCACGCCGTTGCTGATGGCCTGAAAAACGTATCCGAAATTAGTCCGAAGAACGAGAAAGGCGAAGCCGAACTGCAGCCCGAGTCCCCAAAACAGCACCCGAGGCTTCACTGCGCTGCGATTGGTGGAGAACAGATACGCGACGACGACGATCACAACCAGGCCAAGCAGGCCCGTGAATCTTTCCATTCGGGTGAGTTTAACAGATCTGGCGTAGTGTCATCGGCAGAATCCCTGTACTAGCCAAGCTGTCAGAGTCTGCGTGAAACCCCTCCTTTTTGACTGGCATTCGGGAGTGAAGGGGACAGACCGCTTTGTCCGCTGAACACGATTTGTTGAAAGGGCGGCGTTTGTGGGTCGGGGACACAGTGGTCAGTCCCCTTCGCCAGGGAAAATTTCCCCGTGAAGCTCGTTTTCACACAGGCTCTGTCAGCGGGGGGCTACCAAGCGCTCGAGTTAGCCGACGACTTCGAGAATCAGCTCGCGCTCTTCCGGAGCCGTCGAGGAAATGCGGAAGGCGTCTTCCACAAGTTGCGCGGCTTCTTCCACGCGCTCTTCGCCGGTGTAGTAAAGCCGGCAGAGCACACCGTTGGCGTCGACTTTCTGGCCGACCTTTACCTCGAGGATCACGCCGACGGCCGGGTCAATGGCATCTTCCTTCATGTCGCGGCCCGCGCCGATCATCGACGATGCCTGGCCGATCAGTTCGGCGTCGATCGCGGTGACATAGCCTGCGCGAGGCGTGGAGATTTCGCGCGCGCCGGTGGCGTTGGGCAGCAGTTCGAAGCGGTCCAGTACCTGCGGATTGCCACCCTGCGCCGCGATCACTTCCTTGAACTTCTTGTAGCCGGAGCCGTCCAGCAGCTTCTTGGTCGCCAGTTCGCGCGCGGCGTCCAGCGTTGGTTCAACCTTGGCCAGGAAAATCATGCGCGCGGCGAGTTCAAGCGAAAGCCGCGTTAAATCCGTTGGGCCCACATTCTGCAGCGTCTGCGACACTTCCATCACTTCCAGCGCGTTGCCGATGGCGTAGCCGAGCGGCTGATTCATGTCGGTGATCAGCGCCTGTACGCGCTTATCGAGCCTGCGCCCGATGCCGACCATCATCTGTGCCAGACGGCGGGCATCCACCTGCCGCTTCATGAACGCACCCGTGCCGACTTTTACGTCCAGCACGAGCGCATCCAGGCCGGAGGCGATCTTCTTCGACATGATCGATGACGCGATCAGCGGGATCGATTCGACCGTCGCCGTTGCATCGCGCAGCGCGTACAATTTGCCGTCCGCCGGAGCCACCTGCGGCGTCTGGCCGATAAACGCCAGGCCGTGCTCCGCCAGTTGGGCGCGAAACTCGTCGACCGTCAGGTTGGTGCGGAAACCGGGGATCGATTCCAGCTTGTCCAGCGTGCCCCCAGTATGGCCCAGAGCGCGTCCGGATACCATCGGTACCACCACTCCCGCCGCGGCCGCCAACGGAGCGGAAATCAGGCTGGTTTTGTCGCCCACACCACCGGTGGAATGCTTGTCCACCTTGACACCCGGGATGGACGACAGGTCGATTTGCTCGCCGGAGCCGATCATGCGGTCGGTCAGCGCACTCACTTCCCGATCCGTCATCCCGGAAAAGAATGTCGCCATGAGAAAGGCCGACATTTGGTAATCCGGTATGGTCCCGTTGGTATAACCGTCAACTAAGAAAGCAATTTCTTCGACGGACAGCTCTTCGCCGTCCCTCTTGCGATGAATTAGGTCGACAGTTCTCATTAAGTCCTGAGAGTAGCATCTTATTTAGCTGAAAGTAAAGGAAGTAGGACGGGCTCGGCCGAGATCCGTCCTTCGTTTCTCCCCGAAGAGAACCGCGCTTTCTGCTTGCTGCTTGGGCGTCGAGAGTATCAACGCAGGCGTTTTCTCGCCAATCTCGCGTAATCCACGCTGCTGATCACCAGAAAAACCAGCACGAACATCTTTCCGAGCCAGGGCAAAATCGTCGGCAGATAACCGCCCAGGTTCCCTACCAGCGCCAGGACGTAGGCGATCTGGGCAAATGTGCTGCATTTGCCCCACCATGTCGGCGGAAAGTCCACTTTCTTCTTTGAGAGCAACAGCACCGCGCCCGCGAACAGCAGAATCACCAGGTCGCGCCCCAGCACCAGCGCTGCGAGCCACTTCTCCATCACTCCGGCCAGGGCCAGCGTCAGGAAGCTGCCGCTCAACAGGAGCTTGTCACCGATGGGATCGAGCATCTCGCCCAGACGCGATTGCGCCTGCCATTTTCGCGCGAGCCAGCCGTCGATGCCGTCGCTGATTCCGCTCAGGAAGAACCAGATCAGCACCGCTCCATACTGGCGATGCCACATCAGCCAGAAAATATACGGCGCGAGGATCAGCCTCCCGGCGCTCAACAAATTTGGAAGGTATTTCAATGTTCACCCGGGTGCGTGGCGCACGCGGCCACCCGTGCAGCGTCGACGCGCCCGTCGACGAACGATGGATCAGGATCGAACCCGTCGACCCGGCGGTCGACGCGGCACGCCGTCGGCGTGCGCCACATGGGCTACGACACCAGCGCGTGCACCACGCGGGTCGCCAGTTGATCGAAGCTTAAGATCTCGTAAAGCGTCGGGTCCTGCATGATGCGGTTCACCAGCGCGAAGTGCATCGCGTGGCCCGCCTTCTCCGCGATCACGTGACCTAGGAGAGGTTTGCCGATCAGCGCCAGATCGCCGATCAGATCGAGGGCTTTATGCCGGCAGCACTCGTCCGGGAAGCGCAGCCCGCCCGGATTCAGCACGGAGGTTCGATCGAAACACACCGCGTTTTCGAGCGTCGCGCCGCGAATCAGGCCCATGTTGCGCATCTGGTCCAGCTCGTACTCGAATCCGAAGGTTCGCGCCGGCGCGATTTCATAGGCGTAGCGCTCCGGCGTCACGTCGATGTCCAGGACCTGGCGGCCCACCATCGGATGCGGGAAAAACACGTCGCAGGTGAGCAGGAAACGGTCCGAGGGAAGGATGCTGATCTTCTTGTCGCCCAGTTCCACCGAGACCGGCCGGCGGATGCGGAAATAGCGGCGCAGCTTGCGCGAATACTTGATACCCGCGCGGCGGATCAGCTCGACAAACGGCTCACCGCTGCCGTCGAGGATCGGCACTTCAAGGTTGTCGATCTCGACGAACGCGTTGTCGACGCTCATGCTGTAGAACACGCTCAGCAGATGCTCCGTGGTGGAGATCAGCACGCCCTGGCGCATCAAGCTGGTTGCGTAACTGACCTTCTGCACGTGGCGCCAGCTGGCGGGAATCATGAAGCCGTCCAGGTCGGTTCGGATGAAGACGATTCCAGTGGAGGGAGGGGCCGGTAAAATGCGGATACGGACCGGAACTCCAGAATGAAGCCCCACGCCGACCGCTTCCACCGGGCGTTGGATGGAAGTTTCGAATCGCAAGGACCAGTGTAACAATGCTCGCAATCTTTTTCCACCTCTTTGATTAAAAAAGACTTAGTATCTTTCGAGTGTGTCCTTTTAGACACAGGTTGAGCATTACTTGTGGCGATTTGGAGACGAAACGGTATACTGAAAGTCCAAGTGCCGCGTCTGTTCCTGATCGATTCGTTCGGCTTTATCTTCCGCGCATATCATGCCCGGGCACGATCTGGCGCGCCGCCCATGCGAACCGCCTCGGGGATCTCCACGGAAGCGGTGTATATCTTTCACAACATGGTGCGGAGGCTGATCGCCAAGGAGAAGCCGGAGTACCTGGCCGCGATCTTCGAAAGCGAAGGCCCCACGTTCCGCGATGAAGCGTTTGCCGATTACAAAGCGAATCGCACGGAGACTCCGCCGGACTTGTTGGAACAGATTCCCTGGATTCGCAAAACGCTCGAAGCGATGCGCATCCCGGTGCTTGAATTTACGGGCTTCGAAGCCGACGATGTGATCGGCACGCTCTCGCGCCGCGCGGTGGAGCAGCATGCCGACGTTGTGATCGTCTCGAGCGACAAGGACATGCTGCAGCTGGTGAACGATCACGTCCGCATGCTGAATCCGATGAAGGACGACAAGGTCTTCGACGCCGCTGCCACCGAGGAGTTCATGGGCGTGCGGCCAGACCAGGTGGCCGATCTTCTCGCACTGAAGGGCGATTCGGTCGATAATATTCCCGGCGCGCCGGGTATTGGCGACAAAGGGGCGAAGGATCTGATCGTCCGCTTCGGCTCGGTCGAAAATGCGATGGAGCACGCCGCCGAGGTGGAGCGCCGGACCTATCGCGAGAGCCTGCAGAATCATCGTGAACAGATCCTGCTGAGCAAGCGCCTGGCGACGATCCACTGCGACGTGCCGATCGATTGGTCGCTCGAATCGATTGCCGTGCAGCCGCCGGATGTGGCGGCGTTGCGCGAGCTTTATAAGACGCTCGAATTTTCGAGTCTCTTGCGCGAGCTGGCACCGGCCGACGCGGCGGCTGCGGATCGCGATTACGCGTCGCTGGAAGACGAAGCCTCGCTCGAAGCCTGGCTCGCGGCGAACAAAGGCGATATCGCCGTTGCGGTGGGTGATGTGATGGAGCAGGCCGTGTTCGGCCTCGCGGCGAAGCCCGGCGTGGCGCGGACCATCGCCCGCGATGCGATCCCTGCGCGCGTGACGGTGGCGCATGACATCAAGAATCTACTGCGGCGATTCGAGGACGTTCCTTCTCTGAAGCATGACGTGATGCTGTACGGCTTTCTTCTCTCGGCCGATTCCGGCGGCTGTTCCCTACCGTCTCTAACGGAAAAATATCTTGGCAAACAGTTGGAAGCCGATCCGGCTGGCCAGGCCGACGCGACCATTTCGCTGCATCGCAAGCTGCGGCCCGAGGTCGACGCGCTCAACCTCGGCGAGCTGTACGAGACCATCGACCTGCCGCTGATTCGCGTGCTGGCGCGCATGGAGGAGACTGGTATCCGCATCGATCCGGCTCAGTTGAAAGTGATGAGCGGCCGCATGGAGGATGAAATTGCCGTCCTTTCCGCCGCGATTTTCGAGCTTGCCGGACATCCGTTCAATATCAATTCGCCGCAGCAATTGGGCAAAGTGTTATTTGAGGAGATGAACGTCTCCGTCCCCGGCCGCCGGGGGAAATCCGTCTCCACTGCGGCCGACGTTCTGGAAACCATCGAACATCCCATCGCGCAGAAGATTCTGGAATACCGGCAGCTGGCCAAGTTGAAGGGCACATACATCGACGCGCTGCCTCTGCTGATCGATCCGTCCACTGAACGCCTGCACACCACGTTCAATCAGACAGGTGCGGCTACGGGCAGGCTCTCGTCCACGAATCCGAATCTGCAAAATATTCCGATTCGCACCGAGCTCGGCCGCGAAATTCGCGCCGCCTTCGTGCCGCAGCGCGGCTGGAAGCTGATCGTGGCGGATTATTCGCAGATCGAGCTGCGCCTGCTGGCTCACATGTCGCGCGACCCTGTGCTGCTCGACGCGTTCCGCAACGGAGAGGATATTCACACCCGCACCGCGGCCGAAGTGTTCGGCGTGCCTCCTTTGATGGTGACGCCGGAGCATCGCCGCAACGCCAAGGCCGTAAATTTCGGCATCGTGTACGGGCAGACGCCGTTCGGGCTGTCGCAGTCGCTCGGCATCGATCGAAAGGAAGCCGAGCAGTATATCCGCGCGTACTTCGAGCGCTACTCAGGCGTGCGGCGCTGGCTGGACCTGACCATGGCCGAGGTACGCCACACCGGCGTTTCCATCAACCTGTTTGGCCGCCGCCGCCCGATTCCGGACATGAACAGCCGCAATCCCAATGCCCGCGGTTTCGCCGAGCGCACGGCAGTCAATACACCCCTGCAAGGCACGGCCGCGGACCTGATCAAACTCGCCATGATCCGCATCGATGAGAAGCTGCGCGGCATGCAGGCCAAGATGCTGCTGCAGGTCCACGATGAACTCGTGCTGGAGGCTCCGCCGGAGGAGGCGGAAGAAGTCTCCGCGCTGGTGAAGTCGGCCATGGAAAGCGTGAAGCGGCTGGAGGTGCCACTTCTGGTGGACATCGGCGTGGGAGAGAACTGGCGGGACGCGAAGTAGCATGGACCTCAGAATGCGTCGGGACGAGTCTCGACGCGGCACGCAAAGTGCGTGCGCCACGTCGTGGAAAAGGCCTAGAATAAAGAATTCATGTTCTTGCGTCCCCGCCTCCTTGCCGCAGCCGTCGTCTCCTTCCTCTGGACTGCCGCCTGCAATCGACCCGCCCCGGCCAATGTTGCCGCCATGGTGAACGGCCGCGCCATTACGTACGCGGATCTCGAAAAGCGGTTCCAGTCGGAATTCTCCACGCCCTCCGATCATTCGAGTGACGACCAGGTGTCCATCCAGCGCCTGGAAATCCTGCGCATGTTAGTTGACGAGGAGATCATGGTGCAGCGCGCCGAGCGCATGGGCCTGATGGCCGTCGACGCCGACGTCGAAGCGAAGTTCAACGAGCTGAAGGCTCCCTACACCCAGGAAGAATTTCAGAAGCAGATGAACGCCCGCAAGCTGACAGTGGAGGATCTGAAAACCAAGCTGCGCCGTGACCTGAGCGTAGAGAAGTTGTTCAATAAAGAGATCAAGTCGCAGATCAGCATTACGGACAAGGACATCACGGAGTTCTACAACGCCAACAAGGCAAGCTTCAACCTGGCCGAACCGCAGATCCACATGGCGCAGATCCTGGTGACGCCTGGGGCCGATCCAAGCGTCCACAACCTGAAGAGCGACAAGGCCACGGACGAGGCCGGCGCGATGAAGAAAATCGAAGGCCTGCTGGCGCGCATCCGCCAGGGCGACGATTTCGCAATGCTGGCGCAGAATTATTCGGAAGATCCCAACTCAACCCAAAACGGCGGAGATTTGGGCTTCATTCCGGAGTCCTCCCTGGAACGCGTAAATGCCGATTTGCGCAAGGCGGTGCTGGCGCTTGGCCCCGGGCAGACCACGGGAATCCTGCGCACGGCGGAAGGCTTCCGCATCTTCAAAGTCATCAGCCGCGAGCCCGCGGGCCAACGCGAGCTGAGCGATCCCAAGGTGCAGCAGACCATCCGCGAAACGCTGATCAACCGCAAGGATCAACTGTTGAAGGCCGCCTATTACGAAGTGGCGCGCAACGAGGCGAAGGTAGTCAATTACTTTGCCAACGGGATCATCGGGAATCGCGAGAAGAAGTAGCGTAGACCGAGTACGCGTCGTTGTGGAACAGCGGCGCCGCGCCGGGAATCGGTTTCTTGAGCGCCACATAGTCCACGCCCATTGCGTTCAGACGCGGGAAATCGTCCGGCGTCGTGCTCCAGCGCCCGTTGCCGGTCTCCACCCATCGCCGCCACCATTCGCGCGAAAACTCAGGAAAATAGTTGACCTGGCCGCCGGACTTCCAGTCGACGTATAGGCCCCGCAGCGCGCGGGCACGAAAGATGCCGGGCGCAAGGTTGGTACCGGAGTCGGGAAAGAGAAACAGGGCTTGCTCCGGCGTAGAGGTTCGAGCCCAGTCAGCCACCGCGCGTAGTTCGGATGTTTCGATGCGCGGATAATTTTCCACCAGCTTCGATTGCGGGATCGCCCAAAACGCCAGAATCGCGGCCACCGGCAGCGCCTCCTTGCGAACCACGGAGAGCGCGGCCGTGACGATCGCGAGTGCGGCCGCAAAATACAGCGGCTTCGGATCAATCGTGCGCCCAACCATCGCATGCTGCATGGGCATCAGGAACGCGGCGGTCAACCAGAGTGCACGCTCCAGGAAACTCGTCGCGCGGATCGCGGCAATGCTGGCCAACAGCGCGGCGATGAGCGAGACAAAAAGAATCGCGCGTGCGGGCTGCCACGCGGGAACCAACGCCCAATGCTGATTTTCGAGCAGCACGAAGGAAACCGGTACGCTGACGATTCCCATCAGCGGCAAGCCCCACAGAAAATCTCGCAGTGGCTGCGGGACGATCTTTCGTACGCGCCAAAAAGCAACGGCGCAGAGCAGGGCTTGCACCACGTAGCCGATCCGAACATTGAGAATCCACGTCGAGACGAAATCGTAGCTGGTGCGCAGCCGCTGCATCGTTTCCTGAAACGGATCGAGCCGCCGCATCAGCGATGCTGCCTCGACGCCCGGGGGCTGCAGTCGAGTCAGTATCGCCAGCAGCGCCGCCGCGATGGCCAATGGAGCGAAGACGGTCCAGCGGAGGCGTTTCGCTACGGCCAGCAAGAACGCCAGGCCCCAAAACGGGATCGTGGTCGGCGCATGATAGAGAAACGCCGCGCCGGCTGCGATTCCGGCAGCGATGTAGCTTTCCTGCGCGATCAGCCCCAGAGCGAAGACCAGAAGGCTGATCGCGAAACCTCGCGGGACGGGCTCATACTCCAGGGTGAGCACCGCGGCTCCATTGATCGTCGCGCCGAGCGACACCACCGCCGCGACGAAAAACGCCTGTAAGCCGGAGAGTCCGCAGCGCAGGGCGATGAGCATCAGCCCGCAGACAGCCAGCGCGCGAAACACCAGCTGCTCTGCTTGAAGAATCCATTGAAGATCGGTATGAATCAGCCGCTTCAGCGACAGCGCGGTTTCGTCGTAGATGGTCAGGCCCAGATGAGGCCGCAGGGCGACAATGTCTCGCGCAAAGAGCGCAGGATTGTTCAGCCGCTCCAGCATCGGGATGTAGATCTGCGTGTCGGACTGAAGATACGTGTGGCCGGGGAAGAGAAAGAACCCAAGCAGAGTAATGAGAACGGCGGCCGCGCCCAGCCCGAGCGCCCTCATTGCGCCGGCGTCTTATCCAACTGCTGCTTCGCCCACACGCGTGCCGGGTTCAATTCCAGAGCCTTTTGAAACGCCTTCCGAGCCTCGGCGTTCTTGTTCTGCTTGCGCAGCGCCAGGCCGAGCCACAACTGCGCCTCCGCCGATTGCGGATCGAGTTCGGCGGCTTTCTGAAAATCCTTGATGGCGAGATCGATGCCGCCGCCGAGTCCCTGTGGCAGATAGTAATTGCCGACGCCCCGGGCCAGGTAGTTCACGGAGGACTTGGGGTCCATCTGCACGGCTTTGTTGACCTCGTCCTGCGCGCAATGGCCATATTTCATGCCTTGCAGGACGTTGGCGGAGATAGCCTGTCCACACAGCGTGCCAAGCAGCCGGTGATTTTCTGCGGAATCCTTCAGCGCGACCGCTTTTTTCGCCGCGTCGATCCCCGCCTCGGCGGCGGTGTGCGCGGCGTTCTTGTCGCGCTGCTCGATGGCGACCTCGGCTACGTAAGACTGCGCCAGCGCCAGCCGATACTGCGCCGAAGCGTCATTCGCCTTGGCTTGTGCAGCCGTTGCGGCCTGTTGGGCCATGCGTTCCAGGGCGGGGCGATCCTGCGCATCGCGGGCTTTCTCAAGATCGGACCCGCCGACTGCGCCAAAAAATAAGAGAAGAAGGAAGAGAGCGGACATTACAGTTTTATTCTATCGCGGCATCCGGCCAAGCTATCCTATTCTTCATGCGGCTCGCGGTCGTTGGTCTCGGATTCATGGGGGGAGTACATATCAAGGCGCTCGCTTCCGTTCCCGAAGTGGAACTTGCCGCGGTGGTTAGTCGCCGCGCGACGGAGACTCCGGTGAAGCGCTACGCGACGCTTGAGGAAGCCCTCGCCGATCCTTCCATCGATGCCGTTGACCTCTGCCTGCCGACCGATCTGCACGAATCGACGACCATCGCGGCGCTGCGCGCGGGCAAGCACGTGTTGGTGGAAAAGCCGATGGCACTCGATGACGCCTCCTGCCATCGCATGATCGCGGAGGCGCAGCGGACGGGAAAGATCCTGATGGTTGCGCAGGTGCTGCGGTTCTTTCCCGCGTATCGCGCGTTGCAGCACGCTGTCGATCAAGGCGAACTGGGTACGATCCGCTGGGCGACGTTTCGCAGGCGATGCGCGCAGCCCGGCTGGTCCGACTGGATTACCGATAAATCGCGGAGCGGCGGCGGAGGCTTTGATCTGCTGATTCATGACGTCGATATGGCTCTGCGTCTTTTCGGACCGCCGGAGGCGTTCGCGGCGATAGGATATGAAGACGTGCCTGCCGGCGTCGACGCGATTTCCGCACGGCTCTTCTATGGCGATTTCGTTGCGGAAATCAGCGGCGGGTGGCTGTTCCCGGGCTCGTTCCCTTTCGCCATGGAGTTCATGGTGCTGGGCGAGCGCGGCCTGCTCGAATACAATTCCGAATCGAGGCCGCTGAAGCGCTACGGCTCGGGTACGGAAGTGTCATTGGATACGACCGACGGCTACGCGGCGGAGATCGCGTATTTCGCCGAATGCTGCCGCGCGGGGATGCAGCCTGCGGTGTGTACCCCGGCGAGCTCTGCCGAGTCGGTTCGCCTCACGCGCGCGCTTTTTGACGCGCGCTCGAAGAATGGAGAGAAAATTTCATGGAAATAGGAGTCATGTTTTGGGACGGGCGCGATAACTTGGCCGACCTTCGGAAATTGGGCGTGCGGGCCGGGCAATTGGGCGTGGGCCCGGATGTGGCTCTTTCATCGGAAGCCGCTGCTCAGTGGCGCGAGAAGATCGCGGACGCGGGATTTTCCATCTTCACCGTGGTCTGCGCGTATCAAGGCGAGGATTACGCCGATATCCCGACTGTGCAGCAAACGGTCGGCTTTATCCCGAAAGCCACCCGAGCGGAGCGCGAACAGCGCACCATCGAAGCCAGCGATTTCGCCGCCGCGCTCGGCGTGAAGAGCATTGCCTGCCACATCGGCTTTGTTCCGGAGGATCATGCCAATCCCGATTACATCGCCGTACGCGACATGGTGCGCCGCATCTGCGCCCACGCGGCAGGCCACGGCCAGACCTTCGCGCTCGAAACCGGACAGGAGCCGGCCGATACGCTGCTGAGCTTCCTCCGCGACGCCGGCTGCGACAACCTAAAGATCAACTTCGACCCCGCCAATATGATTCTCTACGGCTCCGGCGATCCCATCGAGGCGTTCCAGAAGCTGGCTTCGCACGTCGTTTCCGTGCACGCGAAGGATGGCGACTGGCCGACGGCTCACGGCTCGCTCGGCCGGGAACGGCCGCTCGGCCAGGGTTCGGTGGGCATCCCGAGGTTTGTCGAGACGCTGAAGAAAGTGGGCTATAACGGTTCGGTCAACGTCGAGCGGGAGATCGAGGATCAGCAGCAGAGGCTCGCCGATATCGAAATGGCGGTCGGGTTGTTGAAGAGTTTGGGCGTTTAAGCTGCTCGATACGTTCCCAGCACCCGGATAAAGTCCGCCAGCTCTTCCAGGTGCCCCAGCGCTTTCTTCACCGCCGGATCGCTGCTGTGGCCCAGCAAGTCGAGATAGAAGAGATACTCCCAGGGCTTCCCGCGCAGCGGCCGGGACTCGATCTTCACCAGGTTCAGGTCGCGCAGGGCCAGCGCGCTTAGGGCGCGGAACAGCGCGCCAGGAATGTTCTTCGTCGAGAACACCAGAGAAGTCTTCCACGGCCTTTTCGCCGCGCCGCGCGGCGTCCGGGGTTTCGCTCCCGGCGGTTCCAACAAGAAAAACCGCGTAAAGTTCTGGCGATCATCTTCGATTTCGCGCTGGAGAATCTTCCCGCCGTAGATTTTCGCCGCCAGTTCCGAGGCGATGGCCGCCGCGTCGTCCGGCCGCTTCTCCATGATCATTTTGACGCTGCCCGCGGTGTCGTAATACGTCTCCCGGCGGATGCGCTTGTGCCGGCGAAAAAAATCCAGGCACTGGTTCAGCGCCACCGGATGGGAGTAGACTTTGCGCACGCGCTCGAACGTCACACCCGGCGGCGCGATCAGGTTATGGACGATGCGGACGCTGGTCTCGGCCGTGATCTCAAAGTCGTAGCGCAGCAGCAGGTCGTAATTCTCGTGCACGCTGCCGTGCAGCGTATTTTCGATCGGCAGCACCGCCGCTTCCACTTTTTCCCCGCGCAGGGCGGCGAACACCTCGTCGAAGCGCTGATACGGCACCGGCTTGGCCTTAGGGCCCAGCAGCTGGCGGATCGCCTGCTGGCTGAAGGCGCCCAGTTCGCCCTGAAATCCGACTCTCATTTGGTTGTTTCCTTTGGTCTAGCAGGGCCGTCCCAGCGCTGGGCGTCGGGGGAGGGAAGTCCCAGCAGATCCAGCACCCGGTCGACGCTATGATCCACGATATCCAGAATCGACTGCGGATTGTGGTAGAAGCCTGGAATCGGCGGGGCCAGAATGGCGCCCATCTCCGCCAGCGCCGTCATGGATCGAAGATGACCCAGGTGAAGAGGCGTCTCCCGCACCATCAGGATCAACTTACGGCGCTCCTTCAGCACCACGTCGGCCGCGCGAACCATCAAATTATTGCTGATCCCCGCAGCGATGGCCGACATCGTATGAATGGAGCAGGGGGCAATCACCATGCCGTCGGTTCGAAAGGATCCGCTCGCCAAGCGGCAGCCTATATCCTCAATGGCATATGTGTAGTCCGCGAGAGCTTTGAAATCGGCCGCCGACTTGCGCATCTCCAGGAAAGCGGTCCGCTCGCCGGAGCGCGACAGCACCAGATGGAGCTCGTTATTCGGCATTGCACGCAGCTTTTCGAGCAATCGCCAGCCATAAATGCTTCCACTCGCTCCGGTTATGCCAACGACGATGCGCAAAACGCCCTCTCTTTTCGAAAGCTGAAATCCAACTTTTTTTCTAAAGTACCATGCCTGTGGATATTTTTGTTCTGAATTCAGAACGGAACTGAGCAATAATCCTTGCTATCCTGAGGGAGGTGCCGATATAATTCTATTCTTGCCTCGGTATTAGGTCGTTCCATAACGCATAGTACCGATTGAACTTAGGCACTAGGGAACACAAGCGCCATCCACCATGGAGGAAGCAGGACAGAAGCTCAAGAAGATACGGGAGCGGTTGCGCCTCCGTTTCCGCGATGTGGAGGAAGCCAGCAGCCGCATTGCCGTCCTCCACGGTAACGATGAGTTCACGGTTGCCCTCAGCCGGCTTGCGGATATTGAGAATAAGGGCACTATGCCTTCCTCCTACCGGTTGTATTCGCTATGCGCCATCTACCGGCTTGACATGGCGGAGGTCCTGAGCTGGTATGGCATCTCGCTTTCGACCCTGCCCGCCGATGCCGCCGTCGTCCGCCACACCCAGACGCACACTATCAATTTTCGCGCCGACGACGGCGAGATTCAGGTGCCGATTTCCCTCGATCCCGGCATCGATTTGAGCCGCACGGTCTTCCTGAGCCGCCTGATCCAGCGCTGGGGTACTCTGCCCCTGATGCTGCTCCAGAGCGTCGATCTACGGAATTTCCGCTACGGCCTGATCGGCACCGACGACTGGTCCATGTTCCCGATCGTTCCACCTGGTTCGCTGGTGGTGATTGACGACACCAAGCGCCGAATCGTCAACTCCGGTTGGACCTCGGAGTTTGAGCGCCCCATCTATTTTTTAGAGCATCGCGAAGGCTACATCTGCGGGTGGTGCGCGCTGCGCGACGGCGTGGTGATCGTGCAGCCGCATCCGGCCTCGCTCTACGATCCCAAGTGCTACCGTTACCCGGAGGAGGTGGAGGTCATCGGCCAGATCACGCAGGTGGCGATGAGTCTTGATCCTGCGGCTCGGCGCCGGAACGCCTCTGGCTCCTGAGCGCGTCGCGTTTCAGGAAGGCGAGCAGCGTCTCCAGGTCCCGGCAAAACAGGTCGACCTCGGCCTCCATCGCGTTTGCCGGTACGTAGCTGCGATAGATTTCCGATTTGATCCAGTGTTCGACGACCTCGTCTTGAGGCGCCTCCAAGCCCAGCAGATACTCGCGCAAATCGTCGTTTTTCCCCGATAGGGAGAGATTCAGCCAGGCTAAAAATTCCTTCTGGTGGCTCTCCCGCAAAGCCCGCATCGCCTGGTCCCGCCCGAAGGACGTGATCAATCCGTGATGCCGGTAGGTGCCAGAGGCGGGATCGCGCAGGGTCGCGAGGTACACCAGCCGGCCGCAGGTGGTGGGAATGCGCGAGAGGGTATGCTTCCAGAGGTCGGCGAGCGCGGTCCGCTCCAGTCTTGCCATGGGCTTGAATCTAGGCATCCCCAAACAATTGTACGCGAGGAGTGCCATTTTTGAGCACGCGAAATCCAAGAAAACGATTGGACGATTTCGTTTGTTCTGATTCCCGAAAACGTGCATCGCTTTTCATCGGTGCGAGGGGTAAGTCCATTAGCATAGACCCGGTAAGCAGTTACCTTAACCCAAAACCCAAGTTTGGAGACTCTCGATGAAAAAGCTAATGGCGCTGTTGGTTCTGGCATTGACGTTCGCGGCGGTGGGCGGCTCGGCCCAGCCGAAGAAGGATCTGCCCATCCCCGGCTGTCTGCCGTGCGGATCTTAGACTCGCGACGCTCTCCTATCTCTTGGAAACTCGCCTCTGGTCAGCAAGCTGAAACGTTTGCTGTGATCGGGCGAGTTTTGCCATTTTCAGGGCCCTGTTGAAATCTCTCCCGGGTCCGCCAGGATCGGTGTTAGACTGCCAAGAGTTTAGGTCTGCACTGGGGGAGATCCGATTGGAGCAGGGAGTTACGTACTTAACCTCAGGGCTCGCGCTCGCCGTGCTGTGGAGGCTCTGGAGCGCTAGGCTCGCACCGATTTACAAGCTTCTCTTTTTCTATCTCACAGCGGATACAGTCCTGACGGTCGGGGGCTTATCGATCCAGCCCAACACGAACTGGTACGCGTATTATTACATTGGCGCGCAAACTGTGAAGATCCTTATCGCGGCGTTCGTCCTGGTGGAAATCTATTCGCTCTCCCTGGCGAACACGCCGGCGCTGGCGCAGTTTGTGCGGAACTGCGTGGCCTACATCCTCGCCGCGTCGGCTCTCTTCCCCGGCGTCGCTCTGGTGCTGGACCGTTCTCCGGCGCGGTATCCGCTGCTGCGGGGGTTCTTCCTCTTTGAGCAGACGATGGGCGCCATAATGGCGATATTTCTGGTCCTGCTGTCCATATTCCTCGCCTATTTCCCGGTCCGTTTGCGGCGCAACGTCTTCGTTTACTCGAGCGGATTCATCGTCTGGGCCGTGACCCATTCCGTGGCTGTTTTCCTGGTGAATCATTCGCCGGGCGACAACCGTTTTCGCGCCACGGTTAATCTGTCCCAGGCCTTCATACAGGCGGGCTGCCTGCTGTTCTGGCTGGCAGGCCTTCAGCAAGAGGGGGAACTGCGCACCGCGGTGGTGGGGCACATCTGGAGCCGGGCCGAGGCGGACCGGTTGACCGAGTTGCTAGAAGCCATTAATAGCAGGTTGGAGCGGCTGCGGCGAGAGCGGAATCGGATTGATTAATGGTCCGTAAATTCTGTTGCACTTTGCAAAATAATCGGGTATTCTACTGGAGATTTTAGCTGTTGGTGAAGGATATGCATGGGAGGCCAGCCATACGTGCCGGATCTCATATCGTGTCCCCGGGGGGAAAAGTGACACGTTTCAAGGACAACAGTTCGACGGCCTGGGAAGAGCTTGATGGCGGAGATCGCAGCGAGTTCTCGCTGGCGCGCTATGAACCGATGGCTCGCCTGTTCAGCGAGGAAGATCTCCGGTTCGTGGAAGCTCAGCCCGGCTACACACCCGAAATGGGACGGGAATTCCGCCGGGAGAGGCGGAGAATCTTTCGTTCGTATTTGCGGGAACTAGCTGGCGATTTCAACCGGCTTCATACGCGCGCCCGTGCCATCGCGGCAAGCCTGCCGGCGGAGCATTCCGCTTTGGTCGGCTCTTTGATGCGGCTGCAGTGCCGTTTCTGGTACGAGATGGCGGTTCTCAGACTGAGCTTGAGCTTGGGTTGGATGGGCATGCGGACGATACACGTCGGCGGACTGGTGCATGCCGTGGTATCCATGCAGGCCGAAGTCAGTCGCCTCTCGGCTCCCGCGTTAGCCTGAAGTTCATAATCGGCGGAGCGCATCCTGCGCTTCGCCGAGCCTCTCAAACCTCTTCTCTGCCTCTTTAAACGCCTTAGTGTGGACGCATCGCCGCGCGCCACGATGTTCGGCCGGATGGCGCAGATGCAGCATTTCGTGGAACAACACGTACTCCACGGCGACTCGCGGCGTTTGCGGACGGTCCAGAATCCGGCTGAGGACGATCGCGTTATGCGACGGGTCGTAGTGTCCCAGCATGGTCCGCGACGCGTTGGGGCTCCAGCCCAGCACCGGGCGCGCCATCAGGCCATGAAAATACTGAAAATTCAGCTCCTCGAAGATATGATCCAGGTTGTAATGCCTTCCCTGCGCATCCTCCACTTGTTTGCGGCCGCGAATCTGGCGCACCAGGTCCAGACTGCGGCGCACGTCGCGCCGGTTCAGATAGCGCCGGTAGCGTTCGTTCGAATGCGCCGGCACCGGACGCCGGAACAGTTTGGAAAGGAGAATTTCCGCCAGTGCCTGCATCACCAGATCGGGCGCTCCGGCGAGCGTATCGGCGATGCGCACTTCGAGCACCCCATCTTCCAGCTTGATCTTAGCGCTGGCGTTCGCATAACGCAGAAACTTGATGCGGATCAGCGGCATGGGCGTGCGCGGGCGCATTTCGCGGAATACTTCGGCATAAATTTCCTGAGGGGTGCGCAGCGACGCTTCGGAGTGTTCCTGAGCGAAAAGAAGCTCGCCGGGGCTCTCGACTTGCATTCTCCCCGAATGTAACATGACTATGTAACACCAAAGCAAGAAACGGAGAGAGAAAATTTGCCAGGAGCGAAAATCAGCGCGCTCGGCTGCCATGTGCCGCCGGGCGTGCTGACGAATCAGGATCTCGAGAAGATGGTGGAGACAAACAACCAATGGATTCTCGAGCGGACCGGCATTTCCGAGCGCCACATCGCCGCGCCGGAGGTCGCCACTTCAGATATGGCGGTGGAGGCTGCGCGCGCGGCGCTAGCGCAGCGAGGCATTGAGGCGACGGAACTGGACGCCGTGATTGTCTGCACCGTGACGCCTGATATGTTTTTTCCTGCCACCGCCTGTCTTGTGCAGAATCGCATCGGCGCGCGAGGCGCGTGGGGATTCGATCTGGTTGCCGCCTGCTCTGGATTTATCTACGGATTGACCACGGCGGCACATCTCGTCATGGCCGGAACGCACAAGAAGGTGCTGGTGATCGGCGCCGACACGATGTCCCGCATCATCGACTATACCGATCGCGCCACCTGTGTTCTATTTGGCGACGGCGCGGGCGCGATGCTGGTGGAAACCGCCGGAGAAGGCGAAGGCTTTCTCGGCTTTAAGAATGAAATCGACGGCTCGGGCGGCGATTACCTGAAAATGCCCGCCGGCGGGAGCCGCATGCCTTCCACCAAGGAGACCGTCGAGAAGCGGCTTCACTATGTGAAGCAGGATGGCGCGCAGGTATTCAAATATGCCGTCCGCAAGATGGAGGAACTCTGCGTTACCTTGCTGGAAGAGAAAAAACTCTCTGCGAAGGACGTGAAGCTTATGATTCCGCACCAGGCGAACCGGCGGATTATCACGAGCGTCGCCGAACGCATGGGCCTGAACGCGGATCAGGTAATCATTAACATCGACCGCTTCGGAAACACCACGGCGGCGACCATTCCGCTGGCCACGCGCGACGCCGTGGAGGCGGGGAGATTGAAGAAAGGCGATCTCGTGCTATTCGCGGCGGTGGGCGCGGGATTCACCGCGGGCGTGAATCTGTGGCACTGGACGATCTGAAAACGTCCGGAATGGCTTTTTGAACACGTGTGCATTATACTGGGGTTCGGAGGCAGGCATGCAAACTCAAGGACCGCTCCAATCCCTGGAGCAGTGGGACGATTTTCTCGAGTCGCGCTATAACCCGAACAAGAAAACCGAGGAGTTCCGGGATTATTCACACACGACACCCGGAGTGGTGGAGTTTTATCGCCAGAATCACGCCAATCAAACCCGCCAGTTCGTGCTCGATAAGAAGCGCGAGTACGCAGGGCTGACGCGCGGCCAGATGAGCATCTGGGAGGCGCTGGATTATCTGAACACGCTCGTCGACGAGAGCGATCCGGACACGGATCTAAGCCAGATCGACCACAACCTGCAGGCGGCCGAGGCGATCCGCCGGGACGGGCATCCGGACTGGTTCCAACTGACAGGCCTGCTGCACGACGTCGGCAAGGTCCTGTGCCTTTATGGGGAACCGCAGTGGGCCGTGGTGGGCGATACGTTCCCCACCGGCTGCGCGTACTCCGACAAGATCGTGTTCCCCGAGTTCTTCGAGGCAAACCCGGATTCCAAGAATCCCGCCTATCAGACCAAGCTCGGAATCTATGAAGAAAACTGCGGCCTGGATCAGGTGGACATGTCCTGGGGCCACGATGAATACATGTATCACATCATGAAGCCGTATCTGCCGGAGCCGGCGTTGTACATGATCCGCTACCACTCGTTCTATCCGGCGCATCGCGAAGGCGCCTACGACTACCTGATGAATGATCACGACCGGGAAATGTTCGATTGGGTGAAGAGGTTCAACCCGTACGATCTTTACTCGAAGAGCGATTCCAAGCCGAGCCTGCAGGAGTTGAAACCGTACTATTCGCGGCTGATCGACAAATATTTTCCTGCGAGAATCGATTTTTAGAGCGGTTACGGATTCTGCCGCTCCGGCTTTACTGGCGGCAGCACGAATTCCTTCGGTCCGTCGTCCAGCCCGGTAATGCGGACGACCTGAGGCTTCTCTTTTTCCACAGGCTTTTCCACTGGCATTTCCACAGGTTTTTCAGCGGCGGCCTTGGCCGGTTCGGCCTTGGCGGCCTCAATTTTGGGTGCTTCGACCTTGGACGGTTCGACAGGCACCATCTCCACGCGTTTCGGCGTTTCGAGCTTCACGGTGACGACGGGCGCCGGGGCGGTCTCCGGAGGTCGCATGGCCGCCAGTACCTGCTCCTGCGTGGCTTCGAGCGAGACCACCACGGCGTCCCCTTCGGAGGCGACCTGCAGGCCGCGGAGAATCGCGGGGATGCCGTCCTGTAAGTCCTTCTGAATTTTCTCGGCGGTTTGGCTGGCATCGTTTTCCGACGCTTCGGTAAACGTCGCGCGCAGCTCCAGACCTTTGCGGAACGAGACGGCGCCCTCAAACCGCCGCGCGTCGACGTTCAGCGGCAGGAATCTATCGGCCAGATCGTCAGGCAGTTGAGAGGACACGACCCAGAAGTCCTTTCCATTGAACGGCGCGGCACGGGCGAGCAGCGGCGAGTAGTCCTTCGCGTTATCGAGCATGCGGTCGACGGCGACCTGCAACGTCTCCGGCGCGGCGATCATGACGAGTTGCTCGTTCAGCCGAGCGACGCTCAGCACGCCTTTGTCACGCGCGAAGTACATCTCGATACCGCGATACTTCATGGGCCGAAACGCCCTCGCTTCCGCCGCGAGCGATGCGCAGTTGGCGCTGGCCAGCGCCGACAGCTCGGGCGAGGAAATCAGGATCTGCCGGGCGCGATGGAGGCAGGGGAGATCGGGAAATCCGAGGTTGCCCCACAGCTCCGACTCCAGCGGATCGGCCATAGGCGTATGTTGCAGGGCCTGCCATTCGATGCCGACCAGGGCGGTGGCTTCCGGCGACGCGTGGTTCCACCAACTGGGATGCGATTGCGCAGCGAGAAGAGCCGCGCAGGAAAGTAACAGGAAGGCTGGTCTCACGATCTACTATCGGTAGGAATCGACCAGCCGACTAGATTTCCTACTCGGAAAAACTTACCGCTTTGCCAGCGATGCCACTGTATGTAATAGAAAACAGGACGTGTGTCGCTTGGTATGGTGATTGCATAGTACTTCCGCAATGCAAGGTACTGAGTACGCACAGGCCTTTGAGTCCGGATATGGGGCCACGCGCCGTTTTTTGCTGTCTCGCGGCGCGCCGATGGAAGAGGCGGAAGAGATTGCCCAGGCCGCCTGGGTGCGGGGCTGGGAATATCGCGATCAATTGCGCGATCCCGGTTTAGTGAGTTTCTGGGTTAACTCTATTGCGCGCAATCTGTTCCGAGCCCGGTTCCGCGCACCGGTGCAGACCGAAATCGACGACGCATGCGCGGTCTATACCATGGATTTGGACGCGATCGAGGTCGGCCGCCTGCTGGAGCGCTGTCCTCAGCGCGACCGCCAGCTTCTCGAGCGCAGTCTAGAGGGGTATTCGGCAGAGGAAATCGCACGCAGCGAGGGAATCACGCCAACTGGAATTCGCGTGAGACTGTTGCGCATCAGACAATCGTTACGCGGGCAGCTGAATCTATCGCTGACAGCGGGGGCAGAAGTAAGTTGAACGCCCTCCCTGGGGGATGCGCCGAATAGACGTATGGCAACGAGGACAAGGCTCTCCTTCGCGGCCGTAGACAGCGGAAGGAAATTCATCGCCGGGAGCATTGTAAACGCATTCGGATTCAGCAACCGCCTCCTGGAGCACTTCTATGATCGCTGCGTGGAGGGCCTTCCTGTGGGCTCTCGCGATCGAACGGGCCAGCCTGCGCGGATCGATGCACGCCCGAAAAAGCGCTTCCGCGGCATAAATATTGCCGATCCCCGCTACATGGCGCTGATCGAGCAGAAATAGCTTCACCGGCTGCTTCGAGGCTCGCATCAGCGCGTCGAAGGCGTCCGTGGTGAACGACTTTTCCAGCGGTTCCAGGCCGATTTCGCCGAGCCGCTCTTCTCCAGCCCAGATTTTTCCCAGCGCTCGCGGGTCATTGAATACAAGCGCCCGCCCGTCGGAAAACTCGAACGCCGCGCGGACAGTCGCGGCGCGGAATCGCGCGTCGGGGATCACGGCGAGGTCGCCGGTCATCCTTAGATGAACGTGCAGCACCTCGCCACCGCTTAAGTCGATCAAGATATTCTTGCCTCGGCGGCGGATAGATTCGATCGTTCGTCCCGAGGCGCGTCTCTTGACCGTCTTCACAAGTTGAGGCCGTGTGACTGACGCGCGGAAGATGCGAGCCACAGCAATTTCCGCGCCCAGCGCGGTGCGGCGGAGGCGGCTGCAGACGGCTTCTACTTCGGGGAGTTCGGGCATGGTCGGGGAGAAGCCAGTAGCAAGCAGCCAGGACCCAGAATAGCCTAATGTGGGGCGGCCAGTAATGGCCGCCCCATAACCGAGATAGAATTCAGGAGGTTGGAGGCGTCCAATCGGGGCGCAGGTTGTCATCGTCGTCAAAGGGCCACCAGGTGTCGTTCGAGAGGTGGAAGTCCATGCCTTCCGGGGTGATGTAAAAATATGCTTTGTACGGTAGGATGTCTTCGACTGGCGGCATCCCCTCGTATTCACGTGCCGGGTCGCCTCTGTCGATCCGCCAGGCTTTCGCGTACCCGACCTCAATCAGATCGCAGAGCGCACTCATGATTTCATCGCGCGAGAACGACGTTCCGAGCCGGAGCGCCAAATCGTCCATTCGCATTTGGATGAACTCTACAACGGTGTAGTAATCCCAAATCGAGGCGAGTACGAGCACGCGAATCAACTCGCCGCGCGGGAAGGGTCCATTGGGCGGGACCCAATCTTTATGCAGCTTGCCATTCCAGTAGAAAGGTGGCGGGAGCGAACGGGATTCATAGAACTCCAGACCTTGTGGCGTCCCCTTGAAGCAAGCGCCAGCCGTAATTTCCTCGAGAGGAGGCATCCCCGGATACTCCTCGGGCGGAGCGGGCTTTCGGGGTTCGAAATCCCACGCCCTGGCGTACCCTAGTTCGATCAATTCCCGAAGGATATCGAGGACTTCTTTATGTGACAGTGAGACGCCGCATTTCCTGGCATCCTCGATGGCTGGAACAATCCGCTCGATGTCCTCATAATCGTCACACATCTGGTTGAGGACCAATCTGAGAACGAATTCGTGGCGAGTCACTGGATTCTACGCGTCACCTGACACGGCGCCCGCCCCTCTATAGTTCCAACTCGCTTTCAAATAATCCCGGTTCATCCGGCTGATTACTTCGAGCGAAATGCCCTTGGGGCACGCCGCTTCGCATTCGCCTATGTTGGTGCACTGGCCGAAGCGCTCTTCGTTCATTTGCGTGACCATCTTCAGTGCGCGCGACTCGCGCTCGGGCTGGCCTTGTGGGAGCAGGCCAAGGTGCGAGATCTTTGCGCCCGTAAACAGCGACGCCGACGCGTTGGGGCACGCCGCGACGCAGGCTCCGCAGCCGATGCAGGCGGCTGCGTCCATGGCTCGGTCTGCGTCGGTCTTGGGAACCGGAATTGCGTTGCCGTCCGGAGCGCTGCCGGCGGGCACCGAGCAATAGCCACCCGCCGAGATGATCCGGTCGAAGGAACTGCGGTCCACCATCAGGTCGCGCAGCACCGGGAACGCGCGGGCGCGCCAGGGCTCCAGGAAAAGCTCGTCGCCGTCCTTGAAATGACGCAGCGTCAACTGGCAGACGGTGGTCTTCGCCAGAGGTCCGTGCGCAATGCCGTTGATCATGAATCCGCACGAGCCGCAAATGCCTTCGCGGCAATCGTGCTCGAAGGTGACCGGATCCTCGCCGCGCAGGATCAATTCGTCGTTCAGCACGTCGAGCGCTTCCAGCATCGACATGTCCGGATTCATGTTCGACGATTCATAACGCGCCATCGCGCCCGGGGCGTTGCGGTTCTTCTGCCGCCAGATGTTGAAGATGAGTCTCATGTTGTTTTTCGCCTGTATGCCCGGGCTGACGCCGCGGGGTTGTATGCCCGCGCCGCTGCGGAACCGCCAAGCGTGAGCATGCGGGCAGGCGTCGAGATGAGTCTCGACGCGGCACGCACGAGTACGTGCGCCACGTGGCTTGTCATTTGTAACTCCTCTGGCTGGGATGCACGTAGTCGAACGTCAGAGGCTCCTTGTTCAGTTTTGGAGGCTGATCCGCGCCGGCGTACTCCCACGCTGCCACGTAGCTGAAGTTCTCGTCATCGCGCTGCGCTTCGCCGTCGGGGGTTTGATACTCCTCGCGGAAGTGTCCGCCGCAGGATTCGTTGCGACGCAGCGCGTCCTGGCACATCAGTTCGCCCAGTTCGAAGAAATCGGCCACGCGGCCCGCTTTTTCGAGCGACTGATTGATCTCCTCATTGGCGCCGAGCACCCTTACCTCGCGCCAGTACTGCTCGCGGAGTTCGCGGATGCGGGTGATGGCGGATTCCAAGCCAGCCGCGTTGCGGGACATACCGCATTCGTCCCACATGATCCTGCCCAGTTCGCGATGGAACGAATCGACCGTGCGCGTGCCCTTGGCCGCCAGCAGCGCGCTGATCTTTTGCATCACGGCGTCCTTCGCTGCGGCGAATTCGGCGTGCGACGCGTCGACCTTATCCAGTTTGTTGCTCGCCAGATAATTGCCGAGCGTGTACGGAATGATGAAATAGCCGTCTGAGAGGCCCTGCATCAGGGCACTCGCGCCCAGCCGGTTCGCGCCGTGGTCGGAGAAATTCGCTTCGCCGATGACGAACAGGCCTGGAATCGTGGACATCAGTTGATAATCCACCCAGAGGCCGCCCATCGTGTAATGGATCGCAGGATAAATGCGCATCGGGACTTTATAGGGATCCTCATCGGTGATGCGCTGGTACATCTCGAACAGGTTCCCGTAGCGCTCGCGAATCTTGTCCGCGCCCAGGCGGCGGATGGCGTCGCTGAAATCGAGATAGACGCCGAGGCCATGCTCGCCCACGCCGCGGCCCTCGTCGCAGACGGCTTTGGCGTTGCGCGAAGCCACGTCGCGGGGGACCAGATTGCCGAAGCTCGGATAGCGGCGCTCAAGATAGTAATCGCGCTCGGATTCAGGGATCTGGTCGGGCGAGCGTTTGTCGCCTTTCTGCAGAGGGACCCAGATGCGGCCGTCATTGCGCAGCGATTCGCTCATCAGCGTCAGCTTCGATTGATAATGGCCGGAAACCGGGATGCAGGTGGGGTGAATCTGCGTGAAGCAGGGGTTGCCGAACATGGCGCCGCGCTTGTAGGCGCGCCAGATGGCCGTGGCGTTCGAACCCTTGGCGTTGGTCGAAAGGTAGTAAACGTTGCCGTAGCCGCCGGTGCCGAGCACCACCGCGTCGGCCACGTGGCATTCGATCGCGCCGGTGACGAGATCTCGCGTGATGATGCCGCGGGCGCGCCCGTCGATGACGACGAGATCAAGCATCTCCGTGCGCGGATACATCCTCACGGTGCCGGCATCGACCTGGCGCTCGAGCGCTTGATAGGCTCCCAGGAGAAGCTGCTGGCCAGTCTGGCCTCGTGCATAGAACGTGCGCGACACCTGCGCGCCGCCGAAGCTGCGATTGGCCAGCGTGCCGCCGTATTCGCGCGCGAACGGAACGCCCTGCGCCACGCACTGGTCGATGATCTTGACGCTGTTTTCGGCCAGACGATAGACGTTGGCCTCGCGGGCGCGGAAATCTCCGCCCTTCACCGTGTCATAGAACAGGCGATAGATGCTATCGCCATCGTTCTGATAATTCTTGGCGGCGTTGATGCCGCCCTGCGCGGCGATGGAGTGGGCGCGCCGAGGCGAATCCTGGAAGCAGAAGCACTTCACGTTGTAGCCGAGTTCGCCCAGCGACGCGGCGCCCGCGCCTCCGGCCAGACCAGTGCCCACCACGATGATCTCGTACTTTCGCTTGTTGGCTGGATTTACCAGCTTCATCTCGAAGCGGCATTTCTCCCAGGCCTTTTCGATGGGCCCGGATGGAGTCTTTGCGTCTAACATGTTAAATGATGGAGGGGATTACGCCGGTCAACACGGCGACCGGGATGGAGACAAATCCAAAGAAAATCAGGGCCGCGACGATTGCCGAAGCCAATTTGATCTTCGGCGTGTGGCGCGGATGGTTAAACCCGAGGGTCTGCACGGCGCTGGCGATACCGTGCCGCAGATGCAGACTGAGCAGACCCATCGAGAGAATGTAAAACAGCGAGACCAGAGGCACACGGAATCCATTGATTACGTTGCCGTAAGGATCCGCTTCGCTGAACGCGGTACCGCCGACGCCGACGGTGAATTCCAGCAGGTGATAGATGATGAAGCAGGCCAGGATCGGGCCGCTCCAGTACATGGTGCGCGCAGCGTAACTCGATGCCTGCATTTTATGACGCGCGTAGCCCACCGGACGCGCTTCGTTCTTCAATACCATGAGCTGCAGCGCGCTCCAGATGTGCAGGATCACGGCCGTCAGAAGCACGATGCGCGCCACCCATAAAACCTCCGGGATGGTCTTCAGCGCGTGCGCGTACCCGTTGAAGCGGTCCGGTCCAAGAAAGATCTGCAAATTGCCGGCGAGATGGGCGAAGATGAATCCCACCAGCAGCGCTCCGGTGACGGCCATGATGGCCTTTTTCCCTATGGTTGTATCCCAGAATCGCGGCGAGCGCGCGGGCGCCGCAAGCCCGGTTGTTGTGGATGCCATTCTCGTTCTCTTAGATGATAGCAATCGTAACGAAGTCTTAAATCGGCGCGATACGTTTTGCAGTAATCTGGAGGCGTCATGCTACTCTTTGCCGCGGTTGCCCTGGCCGCCATGCCGGACTGGGTCCCGGCGCGGTGGTTTTCCAAAGATCCCGCCACGTTGAAGCTGGTGGAATCCACGCCAGTCAACTGCTTATTGGTTGAGAAGCCGAACTGGTCGGCGGAGTTCGCCAAGGCGGCGGCGGAGAAGGGAATTGCCACGCTGGGAGTGGTGACGGGCAGCGCCAATGCGGCCGACGTTGTGGCGGACGCGAAGAAGGCAGGGCTCACAGGCCTGGCCGTCGAAGGATCGCTCAGCGGCGGCAAGGTCGATCTGCCGGTGGTGAGCCTGGGCCTGCGCTCCGAGATGAAATTCGATTCCGACGCCAAGATTCTCGGTACGCGGCAAGGCATGTGGCCCGGCATCCGCGCCGATCAGGGAGGATTGATCGCCGCGCCGACGGGCGCGCCCTGGATCGACACCAATACAGGGTTCCTGCGCTATGCGCGTGTTTCGACGAGAGCGTCCATCTGGATTGCGAATCGCGTACCGCCGAAGGCCCATCCAGCGCAAATGGCGTATTTATCCGCCATCGGCGACGCGGGAATGACCGGGGCGCGCTGGGTGCTCGATTTCGACGACGATTTCGCGCAGGGACTGGAAAGAGGCGAGCCGGCGGCGTTGAAAAAATGGGCGGCGATCGTGCAGCATGTGCAGTTCTACGAGGATCACAAGCAGTGGCGCTTGTATCCCATGCGCTCGACCCTAGCGCTGGTGGAGGATCCGGCTGATGGCGCGCTGATTTCCGGTGGCGTGCTGGATATGATGGCCACCAAGCACACGCCCGTTACGCCGGTGCCTGCCAAAACCCTGGACAATGAGTCGCTGGTGCGGTCGAAGATGGCGGTGAACGTAGACCCGGAGTTGCTTGACGCGAATCAAAAGGAAGCGCTGAAGGCGTTCACCAGGGCCGGAGGCACGCTGCTCACCGGGCCGCCGGGATGGAAATTTCCGTCGCTACAGCCAGATCAGATCACGCTGGATAAGAAGGACCTGGAGACGCTCGACCAGATCTGGAAGGAGCTGAATACGTTGACCGGACGCGAAAATCTGGGCGCGAGGCTGTTCAACGTCGGCAGCATGTTGTCGAATTTGTTGGAGTCGCCCGACGGAAGGCAGGTGGTGCTGGAACTGGTGAATTATTCCGACTATCCGGTGGCGGACATCACCGTCCACGTGCTCGGGAAGTTCAAGAAAGCCACGCTGTTGAGGCCGGACGCGGCTCCGCAGGCGCTGGAAGCCTACGACGTGGAAGAAGGAACAGGCATCGACATCGCATCGCTGGGAGCCCTGGGTGCGCTGGTGCTGGAGCCGTAGTCTGAGGGGCTACTGGAAGTTACTCCAGTTGAGCATTCCCTTCGCCTGCCAGACGATCTGATCGCCCAGGAAGCCCCGAATGAAGGCCGGCCCGGAAAACGCCGGGGACACGTTCACCGGCGTCGAGACGAGCGAGGGACCGGACTTCGTCAGGTACTCGACATTCGAGCAGGCGCTGGGCTGGCTGCCGCGCGTCGACGAAACGCGTACGACTCGTCCCGAAGCCGTCAGAGATAGCGATATCGAAAGGGTACGCACGCGCTGTCCGTTAGGCACTACAACATCGGGGACGCTCCACCTACCCTTGGTCGAACCGTCGTACCCCAATTCGATCCATACCCTCGCCAGATCGTAGTAGACACCGATTGTTTCGGAAGACGCGCTCAAAGACGGCATCAGCATCGCTCGCGGAAGACCCGGGAATGCCGAGGCGGGCAGCAGCGATCCGAGCATCTTCCCAGTCGAATCGTAGTGCCGCAGTGTGTTGTATTCCGGAAGGGCGGTAAACGTGGAAACTTCGCGCACAATCGCCCAAAGCGTTCCGTCGTCCGCAAAGGCGACTCGGAACAGGCCCGTGTAGGGAAGCTGTACCAGCTTCACCGGGCCTCCGCCGCCGAAAAACGCAAGGAACCCGGTGGCCTCTCCGGTGGAGGCATATGCCGACCCAGACGCAGCGAAGATCGTTCCTCGCGGCGCGGCTGCGGCGCTCGTGATGTCGAGCGAGTAGGTGCCGTTCGGCCAAATCTGGACCTGACTGACCACCTTAGCCCGCTGTCCAGAGGTTTCGTAAACGCTGATCGACCCGGTGTTTAGATCGCTGTAGATCGCGTATCCCCTGCTCCAGAAAGACCTCATGTTCGGTGGCGATGCGTCAACCGGTACCGGAAGCGTACGCACCGGCGGCGTTAGGCTTTGGCCGTCCAAGGAAGCCGCCACTGCAAGCAGACAAAGGGTGGCTGTTCTCATAATGTCGCTACTGCAGACAGCCGCGACGCAGTTCACAGCGTAAACGGACGGGACCGAGAAGAGCGCTGCCAACCATCCCCGCTTCTTGCCACAGGCCCGGCCTGCCGTCAAGATCACGGCTCCAATAACGCCGGTTAGCGCTTTCTCCCTTGATGGCAATTTCAACATGGCGGCATTATACCCCCCCCCCTCATTTTTCTTTCAACATTTTTCTATAATTGCAGGGATTTCTCGCGTGCGATGGGTAATTGTGTGCAAATAAGCTCGCGCTCGCGTACTTCGGTTTTGCGCTGGGCTCACGATTCAAGAAGGCCACGCTGCTGCGGCCGGACGCCGCTCCGCAGACGCTCGAAGCCTACGATGTGGAGGAAGGAACAGGCATCGATATCGCGTCGCTGGGAGCGTTCGGCGCACTGGTGCTGGAGCCGTAGCAGCCCGGCTACTTGATTGTGCCCCAGTTCAGCAGGCCCGCCTTTTGCCAAATCAGTTGGTCGCCCTGGATTCCGTAATAAAAGGCATAGGCCGAAGGAGGCACATACACGGGCGCCGACGTGAGGGAAGAACCTGTCTTCGTCAAGTATTCAACTGTGGAGGCGAAGTCGCTCTGCTGCTTACCGCTGGTCCACGACAAGCGGACGATTTGGTCTGAAGCGGTCAGATATATCCAGCCGGGGTGCGGGCGCCGCGAAGCAGGCGCCAGCGTGTCAGGCACGGTCCACCGGCCCTTAACTGCGCCGTCGTAGCCGAGCTCGACCCACGTTTTCGCGCGATCGAAGTAAACGCCGACTGTGTCCGCGGTCACGCTCAGGGAGGGCGTGTACATCGGCGCCCTCTTTGTGGAGAATGTTGAGACCGGCAGCACCGATCCCAGCAGTTTGCCGGTCGAATCGTAGTGCCGCAGCGTGTTGTACTCCGGAAGATCGGTCCAGGTGGAATCCACCTCCCGCGCGATTGCCCAGAGCGTCCCGTCATCCGCAAAGGCGACCCGGAACAGGCCGGTATTTGGGAGCTGAATCAGCTTAACTGGACCGCTTCGTCCGAAAAGGGCAAGGAAACTGGTGCTCGTCCCTGCCGAGGCGAATGCAGCGCCGGACACCGCAAAAATCGAACCGTCGGCTGAAGCCGCCGCGTGCACCAGGTTCAGTTGACTGGTCTGATCCGGCCAGATCCGGATCTGATTCACCATGGACGGCTGATTTCCGGATGTATCATAAACGGTCACCGAGCCGGTATCATCTGACGCATAAATGGCGTATCCCCGGCTCCAAAAGACCTGGAGATTTTGGAAAGCGGCATCGGGGGGCACGGGCATGCTGCGCCCTGCAGGCAGTAGCGACTGCCCCGCGCCGACCGCCGAAAAGGCTAGCAGCAGGAAAAAGCTCGCTCTCATGACTTCTCCTTTCCTATTTGCGCAGATTGGGCGAACCCTCACGAATTTAATAGCATGTTTCGCAAGATCCCTCTTCGCAACTGCAGATTCCCGATCCATCATTCGCAAAACATGCACCGTCCCCGGTATAGTACCAGCCATCGCATGGACCTCCGATGTACGGGTCCACAATGTACCAGTCTTGGTAGCCGTCGCAGTTCAGGCCGCAAGCCCGACCGGCATCGTAGTAGTAATGCCCCGCGCAGCCTCCCTCGTAGCAGTTTGCAGCCTGGACGGACGCGACGGAGAGCACCCGCTCAAACCAGTTTCTTTTCGTGCCGCACACTGGACCTGCGCCCCTGTCCGCCGGCGGCATGGGACGGCCCCCCGCCCCCTGGTAGAGAGACCGAATCGGGTGGCCCGCCTCCGAGACAATGTTAACCGCGCTTGGGTGCCGCAAATTCCTGTTGCGAAGCGCAATCGCTCCCGCAGCCACAAGAATCATGGCAGCAAAAATCGCGACGATTCGCGCCTTTCCTCCCGATAATGCGCGGTTCATGGCCGCAGTATATCCCCGGGGGGGGGGTATGTCAAGTAGTTTCTCGGGAGCGAATTTGTAACAATTGTAAATTACGTCCGGACGAATACGTGGAGTAGGCGGGGATGTTTTCCCGCATTTCTTCCATCGTTTGACATTGCATTGCCACCTGCGCCCAGAAACTTCCGCCGGTGTTCCGCCGCGCACCAGCAACGTGCCCATCGGCGCAGGGCGAGTTGTACTGGCCCACACGTTCCCGCGAATCGGCTAGGATTGCGGATCGCCTCCGACAATACGCGTGCCTCGTTTCCTCCACGAAGCCGGGGACCGGGATGGCGGCGCTCGACTGGCCCCGCGAACGATCTGCTCTCGCCGTTGTTTGGAAGACTCGTTATGAAATGCCTGTCGCTCTTCAAGACCCGCTCGAAGCTCTTCGCACGCACGAGAGTGATTTGCGCCGTCTCGGGGTGGCGCACGTCTCCGTATTTGGTTCGGTCGCGCGAGGCGAGGCGCGCGCCGACAGTGACATCGACGTGTTGGTGGAACTCGATGACTCCCAGCCTATTGGCGTCTTCGAATACGCCCGGTTGAAGCTCTATGTCGATGATCTCTTCCACGGCTCCGGCGACGTGGTGAATTTCGGACGCTGAAGCCCCTCTTGCGAAGCAATATTTTGCACGACGCGGTCGATGCCTTCTAAAAATCCTGCGCAGCGTCTGTCCGATATCGTTGAAAATATTCGCGCGATTGAAGGGTTTACCTCCAACCTCGACTTCCCGGCGTTTTGCGTGGACCGAAAGACGGTCTACGCGGTGGTTCGCGCGTCAAGGAGATTTACCCCTTGTTATAGAAAAACCGCTCGTGGACGATCTTGCCGTCTTTCCACTTGCGGACGGCCACCTGGTTCAACTGAACGCGCGGGCCGTTCTTGAAGGTCACATCCATCCACCACTGGCCGAAGCTGGCGTCTCCGTTGACGGCCGCGGCTTCCACCTTGGCGCCGTGGAACTCGCCGATGGAGCTGAAGAACTCAATCTCGCGCTTGCGGTTGAGGTCCTTCCCCACGAATGGCGCGTCGGAGTTCTCCTGCATCACGACGTCGTCGGCGTAGTATTTCTCGAATCCCTCCATGGCCTGGCCTGTGAGGATCTTCTGATTGAGATCGTTATCAAATGCGGTAATGTCGCTCATATGTATTTCTCCCTTACGAATGGTTGATTTAGCGGGGCCTTCGGAAATAGGCGATGATGCCGGTAAGAATCAGCAACCCAATGGGCGCGGCAGGCGAGCCGCCGAGCACCGTCAAATGAGAGATGACGGCGCCCACCATGACAATTGCAAGCAGAGCCGCCGCGTAAAACGTAACGCGAGGGATCAGCAGCCCGATGGCCCCAAGGACTTCGAGCGATCCTGTTACGTAGCGGAACCACTGCCCGACGCCCACCTTTTCGAACACGGCTACCATCTGCGGGGCGCCGGCGAGCTTCGCCCCGCCTGCGGCCAGGAAGGCGGCTGCGCTCAGAATCTGGAGGCCCCACAGGAAGGCGTTTGCGCCTTTGGACGTCTGGTACGGCTGGGTCATCGGGTGGTTCCTTTCGTGCTACCCTAAAGTATATCGAACTCAATCCTATTGATGTCAATATAAAATGAAGGATTCAGGAAAAACAAGCGGCGTTCATGTCTGGCTGATCACGATGAAGGCGTTTCAGGCCATCGCCGCCGCGGCCGGCAAGAGACTGCGTCAAAGCGGGCTAGGCGATTCGGACTTTCGCGTGTTGGAAGTGCTTCTGCATAAAGGACCAATGCCGGTGAACGCGATCGGACCCAAAGTCTTCTTGACTCCCGGCTCGATCAGCATCGCAGTGGACCGGCTGCACGAACGTGGCTTGGTCTCGCGCGTCGATAGCAAGCAGGACCGCCGGGTGCGTGTGGTCGACCTCACGGCCAAGGGCCGGCGGCTGATCACGCGCGTCTTCGAGGAGCATGCGGCTCATCTGGAAGGATTAGCGGAAGTTCTCGGCCCCCAGGAGCGGGCGAAACTGATCGACAGTTTGAAGAAGCTCGGCAAGAAGGCGGCGACGGAACTGTAGAATAAAGCAAGCGCATGCGTCCTTCCCGATCCTTATTCCTCTGCGCCGCACTGTGCTGTTTGACGTCTGCTTCGTTTGGTCAGGACGTTCCCGGCCTTTTCCGTGACGGTTTGGAGAACGAATTCCACTTCACCGCGGCGGACATCGCCAAGATACAATCCGGTCAGCCGGTCGCCCGCCTGGTTGCCACCGGCAAACCCGACGACGTGCGCATGGCGGGGATCGTCCTGATCCGGACCACTCCAGAGGTATACATTGCGGCGCTCCGCGATATCGAACACTTCCGGATGAGTAAGGAAGTGATTCACATGCATCGCTTCAGTTCGCCGCCAGTGGAATCGGATCTCATTGAATTTCCGCTGCCGGACTTCACCAAGTCTGAACTTCTTGCCTGCCGCCCGGGTCACTGTTCGATCAAGATGCCGGCCGAGGAGATGGAAATTCTGCGCAAGGGCATCGACTGGAACGCGCCCGACGCCACCGAGCGCGCCGCGCCGTTGATTCGCCAGAGAATCGTCGCCTATATCTACCGCTATCTCCGGGAGGGCGACTCCGCGTTGGCCGTTTATTACGACACGCCCGCGCCGTATTCCGTCGCTGAGGGTCTGCATTCGCTCATCGGGAATGAAACGCACATCGCGCAATCGATGCCGGAGTTGATTCGCTTCGCGTCCGAATTCCCCGCGCGCCGCCCGGCGGGAACGGAGGATTTTCTTTATTGGCAAGAGGCCGCGTTCGGCCTGAAGCACGTCCTCCGGACGCAGCACGTGCTGATTCAGAAGCTGCCGGAAGGCCGCTACGCGATTATCTCCAAGATGCTGTTCGCGACGCACTATTTCCGGGCCGCGATCGAGTATTCCTACATCTATCCGGTGCGCACGCCGTCGGGCGAGCCGGCAATTTACGTCGCGACGTCCCAGCGCTCTTATGTCGACGGCATGACCGGCGTGAAGGGGGCGATCATCCATCGCGTCGCCGAATCGCGCAGCCCGGCTACTCTAGCCAATAATTTGAGGCTTGCCAAGGAGTTCCTGGAACATCGCCGGTAAGACGCTGTGGCACACCAGAGTGTGTGCGCCACGGCCGACCCAAGCGTAATAAACTAAAAAAATGACACGTCGCGAGTTGCTTGCCCTTGCTGCTGCCGCTCCGGTTCTTCGTGCGGCCACTACTCCCGCTCCTCCGGTTGTAATTGCGCCGACCGCTTATTCCGATAAGCTCGACGATCAGATCCTGTGGATGTTCGACCAGCTCGGCGGCGCCGGGCGCATCGTGCGCAACAAGACAGTGACCATCAAGCTGAACCTCACCGGCAGCCCGACGTTGAAGTTTCAGGGCCGCTCGCTTGGCACTACGCATTATTCGCATCCAGCCACGGTCGCGGCGATGGTGAGCGTGCTCGACGCGGCGGGCGCCAAGCGAATCCGTCTGGTGGAAAGCGCCTGGGGCACCGGAGGGCCACTCGAGGATTATCTGCTCGATTCCGGCTGGAACGTCCGCGCGCTGAAGAGTGCCTCGCAGAGGCTGGAATTTGAGAATACAAACGCGCTGGGCCTGGGCAAGAAGTATTCGCGGCTGAAGGTTCCCGGCGGCGGGCACACCTACCCGTCGTTCGATCTGAACCACTCGTATGAGGACACGGACGTGTTCGTGTCCATGGCGAAGCTGAAAAATCACGCCACCTGCGGGGTGACGCTGGCGATGAAGAACTGCTTCGGCATCACACCCGCCTCCACGTATGGCGACGACGCCGGCATCGACGAGCCGAACGAGAAGCCCACCAAGGGCCGCGGCGAGGTCTGCCATGTCGGCAAGCGCCAGCCTTCAAGAACCGCGCAGCCCGAAAACGACCCTGCCAGCAGCCGCGACCCCGGCTATCGCATGCCGCGCATCGTGGCCGACCTGGCCGCCACCCGGCCCATCGACATCGCGTTCATCGACGGCATCGAGACGGTGACGGGCGGGGAAGGTCCCTGGATTCCCGGCCTCAAATACGCCAAGCCGGGCGTGTTGATCATGGGCACGAATGCCGTGACCACGGACACGGTGGCCACAGCGGTGATGGGATACGATCCTCGCGCGAAGCGCGGAACCAAGCCCTTTGAAACTTGCGACAACACGCTCCTGCTGGCCGAGGCGCACGGCGTCGGCTCGGCCGATCTCTCCCGCATCGAAGTACGAGGTGCGCCGATCGAAAAAGTGCGTTTCCCATTCCGCTGATCCTCTATTAACAACGGATGCCCCAATTCTCGCTGCCCGTCATCCCGAAGCTGACGTTCACCTCCGTGATCGACATTCTAGTGGTCGCGGTTCTGATCTATCAGCTGCTGCTGATCATACGCGGGCGGCGCGCGGCCTATGTTCTGAGCGGCCTCTGGGTACTGATCATCGTCTATCTCGTCGCGATGTACGCGCATCTGGAACTGTTGCGCTCCGTGCTGGCGGCCATGGCTCCCTACACGGCCATCGCGCTCATCGTGATGTTCCAATCCGAACTGCGGCGTCTTCTGGCCCGTATTGGGCGCAGCCGCTGGCTGGGATTAGGCGGACAGCTCGAGCGGCGCGAGGTGGTGGACGAAATTCTCCTCGCCGTGGAGCAGATGGCGGAGATGAAAACCGGCGCGCTGATCGTCGTCGAGAAAGACATCGGCCTGCGCACGTTCATTGAGAGCGGTGTGGCGTTGAACGCCAACGTGTCCCGCGATCTGTTGTGCGCCATTTTTCAACCCGGCGGCGCGCTGCATGACGGCGCGGTGATTCTGCAGGGGGACCGCATCGCCGCGGCCGCCTGCTTCCTGCCGCTGACGATGAATCCCGGGATGCTCCGCAAGCACGGCACCCGCCACCGCGCGGCTATCGGCATCACCGAGGAGACCGATTGCCTGGCGATCGTCGTTTCAGAGGAAACCGGACACATCTCCATGGCCGCGCGAGGCGAACTGGAGTTCGACGTTGCCATTAGCCGGGTGCGGGAACGCTTGAGCGCCCCCTCATCTGGAGTCGTAAGCGACCGGGTCGCCGAACCGCAGCTGAAGGGAGTCGAGCAGTGAGGCTGATCACGCGAAACCTCGCCTGGAAGGCCGCGTCGCTGGCGCTGGCGGTGCTGTTGTGGCTGGCTATTCTGGGCGAACCGGAACTGGTAACGACACACACGGCGCCGATCCTGTACAAGAATCTGCCGCGCGGCCTGTTAATCGGCTCCGATGCCCTGGATGAGGTGCGTGTGGAACTGCGCGGGCCATCGGGGAAATTGTCGCCGGAGCGGCTAGCGGAGCTGGCCGTGCTGCTCGATCTTTCCGGCGTCAAAGGTCCCGGCGAGCGCACGTTCACGCTGTCCGATGCCGATTTCCTGCTGCCCCAGGGCGTGACCTTTCTGCGCTCTTTGCCTTCGCAGTTGCGGATCAGTTTCGCGCGCCTGCTATCGCGCGAAGTCCCTGTCGCGGTGCGGTTTTCCACGTCGCTTCCGCCGGGCTATGTTCTTGTGAGCAAGGAAACGGTTCCCCAAAATCTGCGCATCGCCGGACCGGAGGGCCGCGTCAACGCCGTCTCCGCGGCGGAAACCGATGCCATAGATCTAAGAGGAATCACTGCAAATGCCGATATTAAAGTGAACGCCTTTATCCCGGATCCTCAAGTGCGTTTTGAGGCATCTCCGGTCGTGACGGTGAAGCTGGTCATCGGAAAGAACCAATGAGAAAACTGTTTGGCACGGACGGCATGCGCGGAGTTGCGGGAAAGCCTCCGCTGGACCCGGCGACGACGTTTGCGGTCGGCGTCGCGCTGGGGAAATGGGTCGGGCAGAATCATCTGGACCCGGAGGTGATCATCGGCATGGACACGCGCGAATCCGGCCCATGGATCGCCGCGAACGTAGCAGGAGGCATGGAGAAAACGGGCGTGCGCGCCCGGTTTGCTGGCTTGATCACCACCCCCGGCGTCGCCCACATGGCTCGTAAGGGGCCTTTCGCCGCCGGCGTGATGATTTCGGCGTCGCATAATCCGTATCAGGACAACGGCATCAAGATCATCGATCATTCCGGCTTCAAGCTGCCCGACGAGCAGGAAGAGGCGCTGGAAAAGGAAATTTTCGCCTGGCTCGAACTGGGTCAGGAACCGTCGCCCAAAGAATTGACCGAAGACCGCGGCCTGGATCAGGCCTACATCGACGATCTGGCCGCCACGCTGCCGCAGGGCTTGGCCGGGATGCGCTTGGTGGTCGACGGCGCGAACGGCGCGGCGACCTATCTGGCGCCGGCGTTGTTCGAGCGCCTCGGCGCGACGGTCGACCGGATCCACTGCGCGCCCGACGGCCGGAACATCAATTTGCATTGCGGCTCCCAGCACCTGGAAAGCCTGCGCGAGCGCGTCATGGAAACGCGCGCCGACCTGGGCGTGGCCTTCGACGGCGACGCCGACCGCGCGATGTTCGTTTCGCACTCGGGCAAGGTGGTGGACGGCGACGCGGTGATGCTGGTAACAGCCCTGCCGCTGCTTGCCCGCGGACGATTGAAGGAAGTGATCGCCACGGTGATGTCGAATCTCGGCCTGGAAGTCGCTCTGCGGCAGCACGGTATCGGGCTGGTGCGAACCCCGGTTGGGGACAAGTACGTCCTCGAGGAAATGGTGAAACGCGACGCTCCCCTGGGCGGCGAACAATCCGGCCACGTAATTTTCCGCGACTACGCCACCACCGGCGACGGCTTGCTGACGGCTCTGCGCGTACTCGAAGTGATGCGGAACGCCGGCCAGGATCTCGACGCGCTGACCGAGACCTTCCAATCCTATCCGCAGCTTCTGGTGAACGTTCGCGTCAAGGAACGCCGTCCTCTGACGGAACTTGAAGCCGTTCGCGCAGCATCGAAGCGCGCCGAATCCGAGTTTGGGGACCGCGGCCGTGTACTGGTCCGCTTCTCCGGAACCGAGCCGCTGGCCCGCGTCATGGTAGAAGGTCCCGCGCTCGACCGTGTTACGCACCACGCCCAGGCCATTGCCGACGCCATCGGCAAAGAACTGGGTGTAGCATAACGTTGATGATCACTTCTTTGTTGCTTGCCGCGCTCCTCGCGCAGTCGCCGAAGCCGAAGCCTCCCGGCGAAGATTGGGTGTCTCTCTACAACGGCACGGACCTCACCGGTTGGATCAACGTCGGCCATGAAAAATGGGAGCCTGAACCCGATGGCATCTTGCACGGCATTGCCGTGACCAAGGATTACGGCTATCTGCAGACGGAGAAAAGCTACAAGGATTTTCATATGGCGCTGCGCTTTAAGTGCGAAGGCGACGGCAACAGCGGAGTCTTCTTTCACACCTGGTTCAAGCCCGGAACCGCCGACGTCACCAAGGGACCGCAGTTTGAAATCGACTGCACGCTCGGCAAGCATACGGGCGGCGTGTATGAACAGAAGCGCGGCTGGATCGTTTGGCCTGCGCCCGAGAATGAGTCAGTGGTCCGCCTCGGCGAATGGAACGAGTATCTGTTGATGGTGGTGGGCAATCACTACATCGCCCGACTGAATGGCATCATCATGGTGGACTATACCGACCCCAAACCCGAAAGCGACGACGGCCCCATCGCGCTGCAACTCCATTCCGGCGGGCGCGGCAACATGCGCTTTAAGGACATCATTATTAGAGACCTGTCCCATCGATAACGGCGCTGCCGGTGAGGCTCTTCTACTGCGACCATTTTGAAATTCCTCTGCCCGAGGGGCACAAGTTCCCGATGGGCAAGTATCGCCTGCTGCGCGAGCGGATTCTCGCGGACGGTTCCTGGACACTGGAACCGGCCACGCCAGCGCCCGTGGAGACAATCGGCCTCGCGCACGATCCTGATTACGTCGAAGGATTCGTCCAAGGCACACTACCCGCGAGCGTGATGCGGCGGATCGGATTCCCCTGGTCCGAAGGATTGGTGAAGCGTACGCTCGCTTCGGCCGGTGGCACGCTCGCGGCCATGCGCGACGCAATGAACATTGGCTTCGGAGGCACGCTTGCCGGCGGCACCCATCACGCATTCCGCTCCGAAGGCTCGGGCTTCTGCGTGTTCAACGACGTGGCGATCGCGATCTATTCGCTACGTGCCGAGGGCAGGGCACGGCGCTCCGCAGTGGTCGATCTCGACGTCCATCAGGGCGACGGCACCGCGCATTTTTTCGAACACGACCCAGACGTGCTCACCATGTCTCTGCACGGCGCGAATAATTTCCCGTTCCGCAAGCAGCGCAGCAAGATCGACGTGGAATTGCCAGATAAGGCCGGCGACGAGGAATACTTGGCTGCTCTCGATGCGGTGCTGCCGCGCGTGTTTGAATCTGCGCCGGAAATTGTGTTTTATCTCTCCGGCGTCGATGCGTTGGCGAGCGACGTCTTGGGCCGCCTGTCGCTTACGCACGAAGGCCTGATGGCTCGCGACCGCCGCGTCATCGGATCGGTGCATCGCGCGGGGCTACCGCTGGTGATCACGCTCGGCGGGGGGTACTCGAGGCCGATCGAATTGAGCGCCGAGGCTCATGCCAATACGTTCCGCGTGGCGGCGGAAGTCTACGTTACTCCATCCGGCAGCGCGCAACTGCCTTCTCCCACCCGTTAAACAGCGCCTCTCTCTGATCCGCGCTCATCCGCGGCTCGAACACTCGCTCCGCGCGCCAGAATCTGTGTAACTCTTCGAGACTCTTGAAAAACCCCGTGGCGAGCCCCGCCAGGTAGGCCGCGCCCAGCGCCGTGGTTTCGATGTCGGCCGGACGAATCACTGCCGTGCCCAAAATATCGGCCTGAAACTGCATCAGGAAGTTGTTCGCCGTCGCGCCCCCGTCCACGCGCAGCTCCTTTAGTTTCACCCCCGTATCCGATTCCATCGCCGATACCAGCTCGCGCGTCTGATACGCGATGCTTTCGAGCGCTGCCCGCACCAGACTCGCGCGATCCGTCCCTGCCGTGATCCCGGTGAAAATCCCCCGCGCCGACGAATCCCAATGCGGCGCGCCCAGACCCACGAACGCGGGCACGAAATACACTCCACCGGTGTCGGGGACGGACGCCGCGATGGACTCCGATTCGGCCGCGGACGCAATCATCTGCAGTTTGTCCCGCAGCCACTGCACGGCCGCACCCGCGATGAAGACGCTTCCTTCAATGGCGAACTGTGCCGATATATCCGGCGATGCGGCGCGCGTCGCGAGCAATCGATTCTTGGATACCGGCGCGGACCCGCCCGCGTGCATCAGCGCGAAACAACCGGTGCCATATGTATTTTTCGACAATCCTGGTGTGAAACAAGCCTGCCCGAACAACGCCGCCTGCTGATCCCCGGCGATGCCCGCAATCGGGATCTGCGAGCCCAGGTGCTCCGCCGCCGCCACCCCACAAATTCCCGACGAGCCCACGATCTTCGGCATCATCTCTCGCGGAACGCCGAAAATGTCGAGCAGTTCGTCGTCCCAATCGCCTGACGCCAGATTCATGAGCATCGTGCGCGAGGCGTTGGTCGGATCCGTCACGTGCGACCCGCCGTTGGTCAGCTTCCAGATCAGCCACGTATCGACGTTGCCGAACAACAGGTCCGCCGGCTTGTGCGAGACATGATCCAGAATCCAGCGGATCTTGCTGGCGGAAAAATAGGCGTCGATCACCAGCCCGGTTTTCCGTTCGATGGTCTCGCGAGGCTGGAGCGCATCGCAAAACGCGGCAGTGCGGCGGCACTGCCAGACGATGGCCGGAGCCACGGGCTCGCCCGTTTTTCTATCCCAGACAACGGTCGTCTCGCGCTGGTTGGCGATGCCAATGGCTGCCACATCGCGAGCCGTCGCGTTGGCTGCGTCCAGCGTCCGGCGGGTTGCTTCCAACTGTGCGCGCCAGATGGCATTGGCGTCCTGCTCCACCCAGCCCGGATGGGGATACATGCAGTCGATTGAGCTCGATTCCATCGCCACGCGGCGGCCCTCTTGATCGTAGAGCGCGGCGCGCGCGCTGGTGGTTCCTTCGTCCAGGGAAAGAATATAAGGCACTCAGGCATTATAATGAAGAACAGATATGTTCTTTCGCCGGGAAAAAACGCAGCAGCAGACGTTTGAAGATCGCCTCGCCAACCTGAAGCAATTTGGATTTCAGACCATCCGCCAGTCGCCCGGCACGGCGCGCGTCGTAAGAGGCAACACTGGAGCGCTGGTGCAAAGCCTGGGCGACGGAAAGGTCGGAATCGGCAAGGCGGGTGTGATCGTCGGCGATGAGATCGGCGAACTGGTCAATCGCGGCTACCAGATGTTCGTGCGCACGCCCTCCGGAGTTGAACTGCCTGCGCTCGCTTCGCAATTGAAAGAGCTGCACGCCTTCGACGAGGATCTGCGCGAAGGCCTCGGCCTCACCAGCTTGTACAACGTTTCCTTAGGCACTACTACCGACGAGCATCTTTACGATCGCGTCGCCGGCCGCGATGCGGGCGTCCACCACCCCTGGGAAAAGTAATATATACTTGCACTGGCCTCAAGGAGGGGCGGCTGCAAATGTCGTACTTGGCGTGGATTGTTCTTGGACTCGTTGCCGGCTTCATTGGCAGCAAGATCGTCAACAGAAAAGGCGAGGGCATTTTTCTCGATATCCTCCTGGGAATCGTCGGAGCGGTTGTCGGCGGTTACCTGTTCGGCATGTTCGGCGGGAGCCACGTCACGGGCCTGAATCTCTACAGCCTAGTGGTCGCCGTGGCGGGGTCGATCGTCGTCCTCCTCGTTTATCACGCGATCCGCAAGGCTTAAGCGCCCTTGAACGCAGGGCTCGCCGCCGCTACCGGAGCCTGGTGAGCCTCGCGTTTGGCGGCCGCAACGATTTTCATGAATCCCGCAGGCCCGATCAGCAGCGATGCTGCGGCAACTCCTCCCATCAACGCGCCCATAATCCCCAGAGTTCCCGCGTCGGCACCCGTTAAGTAAAGCCCTGGAATGTGCGTTCGTGGTTGCAGCCAAGGCTGGCGGAACCGTTCCGGCGTTGCCGCGATACCGTAAATTCCTCCGCCCGGATGCGCCGTGAAGTGCTCCACGGAAAGCGGCGTCGAAACTTCCTGAAATTCGATCAAATCACAGAAGCCCGGATAGTGCTTTTCGACCAGCGCAATCAGCCCCTGCCCGATCTTTTCCTTGATCGCCTGGTATTCTTCGGCCCTCCGCCGCCATGGCTGATCGCGGAACCGGGCAACCGATTCGTACGACAGCGGCGCGATGATCTCCGCCGTGTGCCTCCTCGCGCGAGGATCCTTGAGAGATGGGAACGACAGGTAACAGACATGCGCTACGCCGTTCAGAAGATCGTCCGATTGCGCCAGCATGGCGTCGTGATCGAATGAATCGAAAATCCAGTGGTTTTCGCCGCGAAAACCGAGCTCGCTCGGGTCGCGTTTAAAGCCGATGTAGATGGTTGCGGCGGTGTTTCCTGCACGGATCAGATCGTCGAGCTTCGCGCGGAACGGAACGTCCACTTCCGGTGGCAGCATTCGCTTGAAGGTATTCGCAGCGCCTGCGTCAGAGACGATTACCGGCGCGTGGAAGCGCACCGTTTCGCCGCCCTTGCCCACGTTGCGCCTCACCTCGACGCCCACCGCCCTGCCGTTCTCCATCAAGATCCGTTGTACCTCGTCATTCACCAGGACTTCGCCGCCGGCCTGACGAATTTCCTGACTAGCGCCTTCGGCAATGCGTCCTGCGCCGCCCTCGGGATAATACGCGCCGTCAAAATAGTGGGCCGCGATCAGGGAATGAATGCAGAACGCGCTCTTGGCCGGCGCCAGCCCGTAGTCGCCCCACTGCGAAGCCAGAAGCGCCCGCAACTGAGGATCGCGGAAGCGCCGTTCCAGATACTCCTTTGTCGTTTGTAGCGGCAGGCCGGACGTCAGGCGGTTCAGAAGCCGTACGACGCTCGAAAGCGGCGCGGGTGAGGAAATCGCCCAGAACTGCCGTGTCACCCATCCGGTGGCCGATTTCACGTCGCGGAAATATCTTCGAATCGCCGCAGCCTCCTCCGGGAAGCGTTCGATCAGCCGAGCCTCGTAATTTCGCGCTCCCTTGGGCGCGCTGAAGCGGAGCCCAGGGTAGTGGAAATGGTCGTACTCATCCGGCATCGGATTCCATTGGACGCGCCCGCCGGTCACAAAATCGAACAGCGCGCGACTCGTGGAACCCTGGGCCATGCCTCCGACGTAGTGCAGGCCGACGTCCCACTCCCAGCCGCCGGGACGCGAGAAGGAATGCGTGAATCCGCCAGGCTTGAAGTGGCGTTCCAGAACCAGCACGCGTTTGCGGGCGATCTTGCCCATCAGGACGGCAGTACTCAGCCCGCCGATGCCCGATCCGATGACGATTGCGTCGAAGTGGTCTTCCATACCGTGAGAATACAACAGGAACGTGACAGTGTCAAGATACTTGACGGTGACAAGATGATTCTGTTACCCTGTCCGTTACGGCGAAGTCATGGCGAAAAAGCCTTATCATCACGGCGATCTGGGTCCCGCTCTACTCGATGCGGTCAAGGAACTGGTTGCCGAAAAAGGCATCGAGAGCCTGTCCCTGCGCGAATGCGCCCGCCGGGCCGGAGTGTCCTGGTCGGCCCCTGGGCACCATTTCGGCGACAAGACCGGCATGCTCACTGCCTTTGCCATCAAAGGCTTCGGTGAGCTGAAGGCTCACATGGAGCGCCGCCGCGACGAGGCGGTGCGTCCGTCGGAGCGCTCTGCCGCCGTCGGCATGGGCTACCTGGAGTTCGCGTTGAGAAATCCTGAATATTTCCGAGTGATGTTCCGCGCCGAGCTGCTTAATGAGAAGGACCCGAAGTATCAGGCGGCCAACGCCGCCGCATTCGGGGTACTCGAGCAGTCCATCCGCGAATGCCGCCAGACGCTGGGCGTCGGGGGGGATGCCATGCTGCCACAGATCTGTCTGCTCGCCTGGTCGTCGGTCCATGGTTTTGCGTCCTTGGTTCTGGAGGGAGCGATTCCGCAACTCGCCCGGTCCAAGAAATCACGCCAGACAGCGGGGATGGAGCTAGGTAGGGAATTGATCCTGCTGCTGGGGCCCTCGCTCTTTGGACCGGTGAGGGCCTGAGAATCACTTGACACGTTCTATAGTTCTACTATGATAGAAATATAGAAATGAAGAAGAAGACCGAAGACATCATCAGGTTCGCCGATATGTTCACCGCGATGGGAACCGAGCCGCGGCTGCGCACCATGCAACTGCTGTTGTCGGCGCACCCGGAAGGTCTGGTCGTCGGGGAGATCATCGCGGAGTTGGAGCTATCGGCATCCACTCTCTCGCACCATTTGGACAAGCTGAAGAACGAGGATCTGGTCACCGTGAGCAGGGAAGGTACCTTCCTGCGGTACAAGGCGAACACCGAAGCCCTGCAGGAATTGCTCACCTTTCTTTACGCCGAGTGCTGCACCAGGAATAAGGCGATCAAACCCGAGCAGATCGTTTCCATCTGCAAGTAAGGAGAATCCGCGATGATCAAGCCAACGGTCCTTTTTTTATGTACGGGGAACTCCTGCCGGACCCACATGGCTGAAGCGATGTTACGAGAGATCGCTGGCGATCGCTTCGAAATCACGAGCGCTGGCGGTGAATTCACGCCCATTGATCCCGAGGCAGTGGACGCCATGAAGGAGATTGGGATCGATATTTCCGATCATGCGCCGAAGTTGGTCGACAAGATGTTTGGAGAACGGTTCAGCTACGTCATTTCGTTGTGCGACCGCCAGAAGGAGCGCACATGCCCGATCTTCCCGGGAGCGATCTGGCGGCAAGTCTGGCCTCTGGAAAATCCCACCACCGCTCAATCACCGGAAGAGCGCAAGGCACTGGTGCGCCGGCTGCGAGATCAGATCCAGGAAAAAGTGTTCGAGTTTGCCAAACAGCATTGACCCTAAGAACCGAGAAAGAGGAAAGAGTGGAAATCAAAGAGATTGTGAAGGAAAAATATGGCCAGGCGGCCCTCCGGGTCACCAGCGGCGGAAGTTCCTGCTGCGGAGCATCGGCCGCTCTCGAAGGCTGTTGCGATCCGATCACCAGCGATCTGTATGACGCTGCGCAGAAGGGTGAACTGCCGGAGACGGCGGTGCTGGCGTCCCTTGGCTGCGGCAACCCAACTGCGCTCGCCGAGCTGAAACCCGGCGAAACGGTCCTGGATCTTGGATCGGGCGGTGGAATCGATGTTCTGCTTTCCGCCAGGCGGGTTGGCCCCACGGGGAAGGCATTCGGGCTCGACATGACCGAAGAAATGCTGGCGCTGGCCAATGAGAATAAGACCAAGGCAGGGATCGACAACGTTCAATTCTTGAAGGGCGAGATCGAAGACATCCCGTTGCCGGATAACTGCGTGGATGTCGTTATCTCGAACTGCGTCATTAATCTGAGCGGCAACAAAGATCGCGTGCTGCGGGAAGCGTTCCGCGTGCTGAAACCCGGCGGCCGCTTTGCTGTGTCCGATGTCGTCACCAGGGGCGAGATCCTTCCGGAGATTCGCCAAAGTATCCTGCTTTGGGTGGGCTGCGTGGCCGGAGCGCTCGAGGAGAACGAGTACAAGGCGAAGCTCAGCGCGGCCGGATTTGAGAACGTCGCCATCGAACCCACGCGGATTTACCGGGTGGAGGACGCTCGGACGTTTCTAAGCGGCCAGGGCGTCGATGTGGACGCAATTGCGCCGCAAGTGGACGGCAAGTTCATGGGCGCGTTCATCCGCGCGCAGAAGCCCACCCAAGGCTGCTGCGGTTCAGCGTGCTGCTCGTAGAGGACGTTCATGAGTAACGCGGCAGCAATGGAAGCGCATCCGAAAAAGCGACTCGCCTTCTTCGAGCGCTATTTGACCTTTTGGGTTGCCCTCTGCATGGCGGCGGGGCTGATCATCGGGAAAGCTCTGCCTGCCGCCGTGCAGACGCTTCGCGGCCTGGAGTTCGGGCCGGGAAGCCAGATCAATGTTCCCATCGCCGTTCTCATCTGGCTCATGATCACCCCGATGATGATGAAGGTCGATTTCAGCGCGATCCGAAACGTGGGACGAAAGCCGGCAGGACTCGCGGTGACAATCCTGGTGAATTGGCTGGTCAAGCCGTTCTCGATGGCGTTCCTTGCCTGGCTGTTCTTCCGGTTCATTTTCTCCGCGTTCATCTCGCCGGCGGAGGCGGATCAATACATCGCGGGCTGTATTATTCTTGCCGCCGCACCGTGTACCGCAATGGTCTTCGTCTGGAGCCATTTGACGGACGGCGATCCGGCCTACACGCTGGTGCAGGTTTCGGTGAACGACCTGATCATGCTGGTCCTCTTCGTCCCCATCGTCCAGTTTCTGGTGACGGGTGCATCGTCGCTGACGGTTCCGTTCAAAGTGTTGCTCTACTCCGTGATCGTGTTTATCGTCCTCCCGCTTACGGCAGGAACCGTTCTGCGGCATTTGCTCATCCGCAGGGGCGGCAGGGAGTGGTTTGAAAACGAACTGCTGCCTCGTTTCGCGCCGGTGACGATTACGGCGCTGCTCGCCACCCTGGTTTTCATCTTCGCGTTCCAGGCGGACAACATCACGAACCGCTCTTTCCACGTATTTCTGATCGCCATCCCGATCACGCTGCAGGTGTACCTCAACTCGTCGCTGGCATACGGTCTGATGAGGCTCTTGAAAGTGGAGCACTCCATCGCCGCCCCGGGCGCTTTGATTGGCGCAAGCAACTTCTTCGAGCTTGCTGTCGCGACGGCGATTGCACTGTTCGGACCGGAATCCGGTGCGGCGCTGGCGACGGTCGTGGGCGTTCTTGTGGAAGTGCCGGTGATGCTATCGGTCTGTGCGGCCTGCAACCGGACCCGGCATTGGTTTTCCTTCCAACCTGCGAGGTGAGGTTCACGATGAAGAAGAAGGTGCTTATCCTCTGCACAGGGAACTCGGCAAGAAGCCAGATGGCGGAAGGCCTATTCCGGCGCGAAGCGGGCGACCGGTTTGAAGTGTTTTCCGCAGGTACAAAACCGAGTCTCGTGCGCCCGGAAGCCATCGCCGTGATGGGCGAGATCGGCATCGATATCTCCGGCCATCGCTCAAAGTCCGTGGAGGAGTTCAACGGCGAGCAACTGGATTACGTCATCACTGTCTGCGACAACGCCAAGGAATCCTGCCCGATCTTTCCCGGCGCCACCAAGATGCTCCATTGGCCGTTCGAAGATCCGGCGTCGGTGGAGGGATCGGAAGATGAGCGCAAAGCTGCGTTTCGCGAGGTCAGGAATCAGATCCAGGCGCGGATCAAGCGGGCTTTGGGCAAGGGACTGGACTCACCCAGATGATAATGGTGGAGGCGGCGGGAGTTGAACCCGCGTCCGAGAAAGTCAATCGCGATCAGACTACGTGCGTTTCCGGTTCGTTATTTTTCGTCCGCCTCGTAAGGCACCGGCAAGAGGAAAGCGGCTTAGCCCGATTGATCTTGGCTTTCGGCTCCGAGCAGAAGCCTTACACCCAGCCTGCGAAATGACGTCCTTAGACCGATTGCAGGCCCCCGGCCCAGGACGGCTACTTAAAAATTAAGCAGCGTAAGCAAACTGCTGATTGTTGGCAGTTGTTGTTTTCCGATCGTTTTACGGGAGCTCGGAACCCGGCACGACTCACCACGACGGATACAATCCCGTCGAAACCGTTGCGCCCCCCTTCTGTTTCAGTTTAGCATCGAAAGTAGCGAATGCCTCCGACTTTGAAGCCGGACACTGGGATCAGACCGGGAGTTATCGAACGGACCGCGACGGAAGGCGAACTGACGCCGCTATTCCACGTGGTGCTGCTGAACGACGACGATCACACCTACGATTACGTGATCGAGATGCTGACGTCCATCTTTTTCCTGTCGGTGGAGGCGGCCTTCCAACACGCGGTGGAGGTGGACACCACCGGGCGCACCATCGTCATCACCTGCGAAAAGGAGCAGGCAGAGTTCGGACGCGACCAGATCCTGGCATATGGCGCGGACCCTCGCATGGCGAGGTCGAAGGGGTCGATGAGCGCGATCATTGAGCCCGCCGGGCCGAGGCGTTAGTTCAGAGGCCGATGGGGACAGACTTCTGGCGCCTTGGGACACAGAAGTCAGTCCCCATCGCCGCTTATTTCGGTCCGCCTGCCCAATAATAGCCGTCACGCGTGGTGATCTTCAGGTCGGAGTGCTTCACGCGGACCACGATCTTATGGAAGCCGCCCTCCTCGAGCGTCGTCGGGCTATAAGAGAGCATGTACACGCTGTGCAGCGACTGGCCAATCTTCGAAACGGCCGACTCCAGATCCTTCTGCGAGGCGAAATTGTACCGCTGGCCCCCGGTGTACTTGGCGTAAACGGTGAGAGGGTTGGGAATGAAGACGTTCTTTGCCAGGTCGAACATGTCGACAAAGGCCGGGACCCAGTTGCCCATGTCGGTCTGTGAATCGGTAGTGGGCGTCTGGATGTTGCCGTTCGTGATGGGTCTTGCCTCCGGCGGAATCGGATTCGGACGGTTGTACATCGGCGTCGCAGTGAGCTGCGCGATCACTTTGGAAATATCGATGGGATAAATCGTGACGTTGTTGAAGTCAGCTTCTGACAGCACCTCGCGGGTGTTAATTTCGCTGCCCCGGTTTTGATTCTCGGCGATCACCATCACCACCCGGCGGCGGCCTTTGTCACGCGTCTTCAGCATGTTGATCCCGCGGACCACGGCGTCGTTCACGGCGGCGGTGGAACTGCCGGCCTTCAATTTCTTGAGCGCCGCGCCAAGCTTATCCGGCTCCGAGGTGAAAGGCAGCAGCGTCTGGAAGCGATGATCAAAAGCGATCACCGCGACTTCGCCCGAATCACCCAGCAGTTGCGACTCGATCATGCTGCCGAGTTTCTGAATCTGGGGAATGAATTTCTCCACCACGCTGTTGGCCTGGATGACCATCACCAGAGAGATGGGATGAGATGCGATGTCCTCGGTGATTTTCTGCGGCTTGCCGTTGTCGAACAGCTCAAAATCGTAGGGCGTAAGGCCGTTGACGAAGTTCCCGCCGTGGTCCGTCACGGTCACGGGCACCAGTACGACGTGCGTTTCCACCTTGATGATGTCCTGATCGCCTGGCGTCAGAGGCTTCTGCGGTTCCTGAGCCAGCAGAACGCCGGCAACGCAGACTATCGAGAACAGTTTCTTCATATTACTCATGATGCTACGTTGGCCCGCCTGGTTTCTATTTATGTTCCGTTCGTCCTTGCAGCAAGTCCACAGCGTGCGGAATCAGGTGCGACACCGCCTGTAGCGACTCTACCGCACCACGCGGGGAGCCGGGGAGCATCAGAATCAAGGCCGATCCCCGCGTGGCTGCTCCGCTGCGCGATAACGGCGCGAATTTCGTGGATTTCAGGCCCTCTGCGCGCATCAACTCACCAAATCCTGGAACTTCGCGATCCGCGATCAGTTTAACGGCCTCGGGAGTGACGTCGCGAAGTGAAAGACCAGTGCCGCCGGTGGTCAGAATCAGCTCCATATCGGCGTATCCGGTAACCGTGTTGGCGATTTGCGCGCGGTCGTCGGGCACGATGGCGCGATGCTCGACGGTCCAGCCGAGTTCGGCCACTCTTTCGGCCAGCGCCGGGCCGCTACGATCTTCGCGCGCGCCCGCAGCGGTGGAATCACTCACCGTGATGATGGCCACGCGGATGCTCACCGCTTGAAATCTCCCGATTTACCACCGGTTTTGGTGAGCAAGTAGAGGTCCTGAATCTCGATGGATTTATCGAGCGCCTTGGTCATGTCGTAGACGGTGAGCGCGGCTACGGACGCGGCTGTAAGGGCCTCCATTTCGACGCCCGTCTTGCCGATGATGGAAACGGTGGCCAGAATGCGCACGCCCTTAGCCTCAATTTTCGCATCCACGTCGACGTGCGAAATGAGGAGAGGGTGGCACATCGGGATCAGCTCGGAGGTTTTCTTCGCGGCGGCGATGCCGGCGAAGCGGGCCACTTCAAGCGGGTTGCCCTTGGGGTTTTGAGGCAGCTTTTTCAACACACTGGGCCGGACCTTCACGAACGCGTGCGCTGTCGCCGTGCGTTTGGTTTCGGGCTTCGCCGAAACGTCCACCATGCTGGCGCGGCCTTTTTCATCGTAATGGGAAAGCTTCTTCATTTGAGGAGCACTCGAATATCGTCGCCTTCCTTCCACGATTCGCGGTCGGCCTCGGCGACCAGAAACGCATTGGCGCGCGCGAGAGCGGGAATGTCGCCGGAGCCGTGCCAGCCGGTCGGCTCGATGGTACTTCCATCTTCGCTCAATCGGGCGGGAAGGAAGCGGGTGAGACCCGTTCGGTGTCGAAACTCGCGGGTAAGTTTGGCGCGAAGCAGAGGCAGGGGCGCTTGATCCCAGCCGGAGAGGCGCTCGATCGCGGCCCGGGCGAACAGTTCGAACGTCACCATCGTGGAGGCGGGATTGCCGGGCAGTCCAAAGAAGAAGTTCTCCCCGATCGCGCCGAAGACCACTGGCTGGCCGGGCTGGATCTTGACGCGGGTGAAGAAGAACTTGGCGCCAAGGTCGGCCAGGACCTGCTCGACGATATCGTACTTGCCGGCGGAAACGCCTCCTGAGAGGAGCAGCAGATCCGATTTCAAGCCGGTTTCGATGGACGCCCGCGTGGACTCGTAGGAGTCGTGGGCGATGGGCAGAATTTCGGGAACGCCTCCGGCGCGGTGAACCTGCGCGGCGAGCGACCAGGCGTTGGAGTTGCGGATCTGATGGGGCAGGGGATTGACGCCGGCCTCGACGACTTCGTCCCCGGTGGGTAGAATCGCTATGCGGGGCTGGCGATAGACTTCAATGCGCTCGCGGCCGACCATGGCGAGCAGACCGAGTTCCGCGTAGCCGAGCCTGTGTCCGGCGCGCAGCACGGCGTCGCCCTGGCGGGCTTCGGAGCCGCGCGGGGTGAAGTTGTCGCCGGCTTTGGCGGCGCGGTCGATCTTCACGCGATGGGCGGCGTGTTCCGCATGTTCCAACATGACGACAACATCGGCTCCGCGCGGCACTGGCGCTCCGGTCATGATCTCGACGGCGGTTCCCGGAGCGACCTCACCACCGAAAAATGAGCCGGCGCGTGATTCGCCGATGACATCGAGTTCGCCTGGCAGATCGGCCGCGCGCAACGCGAAACCGTCGCGGGCGGAGCGATCGAAAGGAGGATAATCTCGATCGGCGAAGATGTCCTCGGCGAGGATGCGGCCCAAGGCGACGAGCGTGGGGACGCCATCCTTCTCGCCGCGCCTAGCCGGAATTTCGCGCAGCACGCACTCGCGGGCCTCGTGAAAGGTCATGCGACCTCCATGAGGCCCAAACCGCTTCTGCAGGTCGCGGCTCTAACGCTTATGGAGCCGCGACCTGCGGGAGCGGTCGGCAGAGGAGGCTTCGTCATACTCCGGCGATTGTATACCGTTTGATGGCCGTCGCCTTGCCGGTGGATTCGTCTACCGACACAATGACCGCGTGCAGTTCCGCGCCGTGGCGCGCGGCTTCCATCCGCACCGGCATCTGGGTTAGGAACTTTTGCAGCACGATGTTCTTATCGACGCCGATGACGCCCGTATATGGCCCGGTCATGCCGACATCGGTTTGATACGCCGTGCCGCCGGGCAGAATGCGTGTGTCGGCGGTGGGGACGTGCGTGTGCGTGCCGACCACTGCCGAAACGCGGCCATCCAGATACCAGCCCATGGCGACCTTTTCGCTGGTCAGCTCGGCGTGAAAATCGACGAAACGGACTTTCACCTCGGGCCGCAAGTCCTTGAGAAGCGCGTCGGCTTTACGAAACGGATCGTCGGTCGTGGGCATGTAGGCGCGGCCCTGCAGATTGATGATCGCGCAATCGACGCCATTCCGGGCCTCGACGACGACGATTCCGGAGCCGGGCAGTTCGTCGACATAGTTCGCGGGGCGGAGCAGACGCGGCTGGCGGGCGAAATAGTCGTAAATCTCGCGCTTGTCCCAGATATGGTTGCCGCTCGTGAGGACGTCGATGCCGTAACCGAACAGGTCATCGGCAAGCTGGGGCGTGATTCCGAAGCCACCGGCCGAGTTTTCGCCGTTGGCGACGGTAAGGTCGATGTTTTCCGAGGCGACGATGTCCTTCAAATGACGGGCGACAATCGACCGGCCGGGCGAGGCGAAAATGTCGCCGATGAAGAGGAGATTTGTCAAAACGTGTCAGAAGGAGCGCACCACACAGCCGTCCCGGCCTCCGTCATTTGACCCCAGACAACAAGGGGGGAATCCGCCGCGCACCATCAGGCGTCTCCATGGCAGGTTACCCCACCGGAGCTGGCTCACCGGCGCGTAATCGAGTCAGACTCCATGACATTGAGCATTGGATCAATTATTGGAAACCGTACACAAACCTAGCAGGAACGCTCCTTAGGTGATGATAGCAGACGGCGCAGAAGGGCTCGGTTTGTCGGGGAATCCCCTCCATCACTGTCGGGGGTTCGGTGCTGGTTAGAGGATACGTCGCCACCAGGGCTTCTGTTTGGCCGGTGTTTGAGCGGGCGGCTCGACGGGCTGGACCGCTTCGATTGGAAATGTACACGATGCCGTGCGCAGCGCGTGATAGAGTGTTGCGTATGAGCATCACCACTCGTCGCGACTTTTTGATTTCTTCCGTGGCTGCCGCTGCCGTGGCCACGGCCGCTCCACAAAAACGCCTCGCCACCGATTGGGTGACGCTCGGCAAGTCCAACGTGAAAGTCACGCGCCTGGCTTTCGGCACGGGCACGTACAGCGGGCGCGCGCAGCGCGAACTCGGGCAGGAGGGGTTCAACCGGCTGGTGCGGCACGCCTACGATCGAGGCATCCGGTTTTTCGAAACGGCGGAGAGCTACCACGGTATGCCGGAGATGCTGGCGACGGCTCTGAAGGGGCTGCCTCGGGATAGTTATAAGCTGATGACCAAATACTCGACGCCGCCATCGGGCGTGCCTTCGGAGAAGATCGATCTGTTCCGGAAGCAGTTGAATACGGAGTACATCGATATTCTGCTTCTGCACTGCCTGAGGCCGCCGACGTGGGCCACGGATTATCAGGGCTTGCAGGACGGCATGGCCGAGGCCAAGGGCAAAAAGGTGATTCTTTCTCACGGCGCGTCTATCCACGGGCTGCCGGCGCTACGCACGATCCCGGGGAATCAGTTCCTCGACATTGCGATGATCCGGATGAATCACAAGGGCTCGCATATGGATACGCCACAATTGCGCGACACTGCCGATTTGGGCGACGTGGACGAGGTGGTGAAACACACCAAGGCGGTTCACGCGCAGGGGATGGGCGTGATCAGCATGAAGCTGTGCGGCGAAGGCAGTTTTTCCCGCGAAGATCGCGATGCGGCAATGAAGTTCGCCATGAACCTTGGCTGCGTGGATTCGGTGACCATCGGATTCAAGAGCCCGGCGGAGATCGATGAGGCGATCGACCGGATGGCGCGGGTGATGAACGCGTAGGCGCGGCGCGGACCTAGTCTTATTCGCCGCGCACCAGATCTTCGTAGGTTTCCCGCTCGCGAATGACGCGCCAGTGGTCGCCTTCGACCAGCACCTCCGCGCTTCTGGGACGCGAGTTGTAATTCGACGACTGGGTGAATCCGTAGGCTCCTGCCGTGCAGACCGCGACGAGATCGCCCGGCATGACGCCCGGCAGGTCGCGATCTCTAGCGAGAAAATCGCCAGTCTCACAGACGGGGCCGACGACGTCGACCTTCGATTTCGGGGCATCGGTCTGGCGCACCGGCAGGATCTCGTGATACGCGCTGTATAACGCCGGCCGGATCAGGTCGTTCATCGCCGCGTCGATAATGACGAATTCTTTGTCGCCCGTCGTCTTGCGATAGAGAACCCGCGCTACGAGAACTCCCGCCGCGCCTACGATGGACCGCCCGGGCTCAACCATCACGCGCAGCCCGTGGCCCTTCACGCGATCGCGCATCTTTTCGATGAAGCGACAGATTTCGGGCGTCGAATCCTCCGGCTTATACGCGACGCCCAGGCCTCCGCCTAGATCCGCATGGTCAATCGCAAGACTCCTGGAGCGCAGCCGCTCGACCAGCGCCAGCACGCGGTCTACGGCTTCCATCACCGGCTCCGGATTCATCAACTGGGAGCCAATGTGGCAGCTTACGCCGTGCAGCAGCAGATTCTCGAACTGGCGCGCGCGATCGTATACAGCCTCGGCTTCCGAAATATCGATGCCGAACTTGTGAGCCAGCCGTCCTGTGGAGATGTAATGATGCGTGGCCGCGTCCACATCCGGGTTCACGCGCATCGCGACCCGCGCCCGGACGCCCCGGCGGTGCGCCAGCGCGTCGATCAGGGCCAATTCCGGCTCCGATTCGCAATTGAAGGCGAAAATGCCGGCTTCGAGCGCCTCGTCGATCTCCGAAGCCGTTTTTCCAACGCCCGAAAACACCACTTTGGCGGGATCGCCTCCCGCCTTAAGCACCCGAAAGAGCTCTCCCCCAGAAACGATGTCAAAGCCCGCGCCGGCGTCGGCCAGCAGCTTGAGAATCACCAGATTGCTGTTGGCTTTCACCGCGTAACACACGGTATGCGGCTGCTCGCCGAATGCCTTATCGTAAGCTTTGAAATTCTCCAGAATCGTCCGCGCGGAGTACACGTAGCAGGGCGTTCCCGCCTCGGAGGCGATATCGGCCAGCGCGACGCCGTCACAAAACAGCGCTTTGTGTCGATATTCGATCGGATTCATTTCCTAGTGAACCTTGATCACGACCACCGATTGATCGTCGGTGATCGGCGTATCGTCGCGAAAAGCGTCGATGTCGGCGAAGATCGCGTCGGCCAAGGCCTTGGGAGACCCTGTGCCGTGCTTTTTGAGCAGCCGGGCGACGCGCGCGCGGGTGAAATCCTCTTCCTTGGCGTTCAGTTGATCTTCCACGCCGTCGGAGAAGAACAGCATCAGATCGCCCGGCTTGGCCGGATGCAGCACTTCGTCGTACTGGCGGTCCTCCAGCAGGCCGATCGGAACGCCTTCGGAATACGGTTTGATGATTTCGCCTTTGCGATAAATCAGCGGAGGCTCCGCGCCGGCGTTGCAAAACTTGAACTGCTTCAGCCGCGGCTCCCACAGCGCCAGCGTCAGCGTAGCGTACTGGGCGTCGACCTTGCGCTCTAGCAGGGTCTCGTTGAGAGACTGCATCAGCAGCGCCGGACTCCTGCGCCTCGGCGCCAGGATTCGAAGCAGTCCGCTGATCAGTGCGCCATACAATGCCGCCGCTGCTCCTTTGCCGCTGACGTCGCCGAAGGCGATCACCGCGTAGTCGTCGCCGTTATCGAAGAAATCGTAAACGTCGCCGGAAATCTCCCGCGCCGGACGCGACCGGATCGCGATCTCAAGGCCATGGATCTCCGGAGCCTGGCGAGGCTGCAGCACGTACTGCAACTTGCGAGCCGCCTTCAGATCCTGATCCATGCGCTGCTCGCGCGTGGCGATTTCCTCGTAAAGGCGCGCATTTTCCACCGACGAGGCGATCTGCGGAGCGAGCAGGGAAAGCGTCCTCTGATGGTCCTCCGTGAAGAAGCCCACGTGCTGGCTCTCCACGTCCAGAACGCCCACCACGCGGTCCTGCACGATCAGCGGCGTGGCCAGTTCCGAGCGAATGTCCTCATAAGCGGCGATGTAACGCGGGTCCTGCGCGGTGTTGATCACGCGGACCGCTTCCCTGGTCTCGGCGGCCGTTCCGGTGATGCCTTTCCCGACCGGGATGTTGTCCACCGTCACGCGTTCGTCGAAGCGGACGCTGAAACGGCTGCGTAGAAGCTTCTTTTCTGCATCCACCAAATAAATGCTGAAAGCGTCGTAGGCGATTAACGTGCGGATGGTCGCCGCGATCTTGCCCAGCAATTCGTCCAGATCCAGAATCGAGCTGAACTCCTGCGAAAGATGCGCCAGCGTTTTTAGCGTACGGTTCTGACGGTCCACGCGCCGGTACAGCCGCGCGTTATCGATCGAAAACGCCACCCGGGCGGCGATCAGGCGCAGCATGGCGCGGTCGTGCTCGGAATAGGCCTTCACGCGCGTCGACTGCACGTCGATCACGCCCACAAGCTTGCCGCGCGCCATCATCGGCACGGCCAGTTCACTGCGCACGGCATCGAGCGCGTTCAGGTATCGCGGATCCTGCCTTACGTCGTCCACCATCACCGGGAGACGCATTGCCGCGGCGGTCCCCGTGACACCTTCGCCCAGTTTTACCACCAGGCTCCGGACCACCTCCTCGCGATGGCCGATCGAGTAACGGATGCTCAAGCCCTGCTGCTTTTCGTTGTAGAGCAGAATCGCGAACAGATCGTAGGCGAGCACAGTCCTCACGATGGAGGCGACGTCGGCCAGCAGCTTGTCCAGATCGAGCGTCTCGGACGTTACGCGCGAGACTTCAAGCAGAAAGTCAAGCAACTCCGCGCGTTCGCGGAACCGGACGGAGGATTTCCGGGAAGTGGACATGGCTGGTGTTGTCAATAGCCGCCCTGATTCGGCGCCGGGGCCGCCGCGCCCGCAGCCTCTTGCACGATCTTCACGCCCGAGCTTGTCCCGATGCGCGTGGCGCCTGCGGCGACCATGCTCTTGACGTCCTCCAGCGTGCGGATCCCTCCGGACGCCTTCACGCCCATCTCCGCGCCCACCGCGCGGCGCATTAGCGCAACGTCGTGAACCGTCGCGCCGCCCGTACTGAAACCGGTGGACGTCTTTACGAAATCCGCGCGCGATTCCTTGGCCAATTTGCTGGCGATTTCCTTCTGCGCGTCGTCCAGCAGCGAAGTTTCGATGATTACCTTAAGGATCGCTCTGCCGCGATGCGCCGACGCGGCGACCGCCACAATGTCCGTCTCCACCGCGACAAGATGCCCGCTCTTCAGTTCCCCGATGTTGATCACCATGTCGATCTCGCGCGCACCGTGTCTCACAGCCTCGGCCGCCTCGACTGCCTTAATCTCCGTCGCGCTCGCGCCGAGCGGAAATCCGATGACGGTGCAGACCTTTACGTTCGATTCCTCAAGTTCCGCCGCCGCCACTGGAACCCAATACGGATTCACGCAGACGCTCGCGAATCCATACTGCCGCGCCTCGGCGCAAAGTTTACGGATTTCCGTCTCGGTTGCGTCCGCGCGCAACAGCGTGTGGTCGATCAACGCCGCTAGCTCGTGTTGGGAAGAAATGTTCACAGGATCAATTGACGCACGCGCTCCGAAGCCGTGGGTCCTCTGCAAGATTTGGCCGGAATCCTTATTTTAACACAGTGTTTCTGCGTGGCTGTGGAGATCCCTACGCCGCCGCGAACTGGGGTAGCCACTCCAAGATATGCGGAAGCGCTTCCTCGGCCGCTCGCTCGCCGGCCTCGATCGCCTGTTGCGCGCCGTCCGCCGCGCCGGATTCCGGAGAAATCACCACGTCCGACGATCTGCGCCAATGGGATTCATTTCGCGCCGTCAGGATCTCAAAGCTACGCTCCACAACACTGTGCTTGTTCCTCGGGTCGAACGGTTCGTTTGAGCCGCGCAGCGTCACGCTGATCACATGCGTCGCGCCCATGCGGCGAAGGGGAGCCGCGGGAACGTCCATGGTCACCATGCCGTCCACCAGCCAATGATCCATGTACCTCACCGGCGGAAATAGACCCGGATACGCGCAACTGGCATGGAGTGGCAGCAATACGTCGCCCCTGTCTTTGAAAATCACCGGCGCACCCGCCGTCAGATCGCTGGCGACGATGGCCAGTGGAGTCGTCATCTGTTCGAACCGGGTGTGCTTCAGCAAACTCCGCAGGAAATCCCCCATGGCGAATGACATGAGATTTTCCACGCTGGCTGCCCTCATCGCCTTCGCAGCCACTTCGATGTCTTTGGTCGAACAGCCCGAGGCGAATGCCGCTGCGGTGATCGCGCCCGAACTGACGCCGCCGATCGAGTGGATGGGAATGCCCGCCCGCGCAAATACCCGCAGCACGCCGACGTGGGCAATTCCACGCGCGAATCCTCCGCCGAGCGCAAGCCCAATCCGCGTGCCCGCCGTGTTGGAAAAGAGCGTCGCCATCGTGTTTTCGGCTGTTATAGTAAAAGTTCACCCGTGAAACTTCGACTCAGCCACCCATCCTCTTCCTGTTTATCGGCAGCAAGATTTTTAGTCCGGGTCCTGCTTTTACCTGTTTTTTTCTCGGTATTTCCCCTTAGTACTCTTTGGGCGCAGCGCAACATCTCGGGCGAAGCCGAGATCCGGCAGGTGCTGGACCGGCTGGGCAATCTGGGCTCCGTGATGATGATCGGCGCCCATCCGGACGACGAAAATACCGCCCTGCTCGCCTATTTTTCGCGCGGTTTGCATATGCGCACGGCGTACCTGTCGCTCACTCGCGGCGAGGGAGGCCAAAACCTCATCGGTAGCGAGCAGGGCGACGAGTTGGGAATCATCCGCACTCAGGAACTGCTCGCGGCGCGGCGTATTGATGGCGCGGAGCAGTTCTTCACCCGCGCCATCGACTTCGGATTCTCCAAGACAGCCGACGAAGCGTTCACCAAGTGGCCTCGGGAAAAGGTCCTTGGCGACGTGGTCTGGAACATCCGCCGCTTCCGCCCCGACGTAATCGTGCTCCGCTTCTCCGGCACGCCTCGCGACGGCCACGGCCAACATCAGGTCTCGGCGATTCTCGGCAAGGAGGCATTTTCCGCCGCCGCCGATCCCTCGCGCTTCCCCGAACAGCTTCAGTACGTCCAGCCTTGGCAGGCCAAGAGGCTCTTCTGGAACACGTTCGCCTTCACGGCCGAGCAGGAAAAGGAAGAGGCCGCAATCAAGGACAAACTCGCCATCGATCTAGGCGAGTATTCGCCCGAGCTTGGCTACTCCTATGGCGAAATCGCCGGGATGAGCCGCAGTCAGCATCGTTCACAAGGCATGGGCGCGCCCGAGCGCAAGGGCTCGACCAAGAACTATCTCGTCACCATCGCTGGGGACCGCGCCATGAAGGATACCTTTGAAGGAATCGACGTATCCTGGTCCCGGATCGCGGGTGGCGCGGCGGTCGCTCCGCTGATCGAGAAGGCGCGCGACTCCTTCACCGGCGTTCAGGGCGAGAAACTGCTGCCCCTGCTGGTGGAAGCGCGAGCGAAAATCGCTGCGCTGCACGATCCTATCTCTGAGCGCAAGCTTCATGAAGTCGACGATGCGATCTGCCTTCTTTCCGGGCTCTGGCTTGACGCTGCGGCCGACAAATATCAAGTCGCGCCTGGAGGGAGCGTCAAGGTCGCGATCACCGCTCTGGTGCGCGCGCACGTGCCGGCCACGTTGCTCGGCGTGAGCGTCACGGGCGTCGACAACGTTCCGAAGCTCAACCTGGACCCAGCGACGCTGGTCTACAATCAGCCGAGTCTTTATTCGCTCATCGTGCCGATCCCCGCCGCGCAGCCCGATTCTCAGCCCTACTGGCTGGTTGAGCCTAAGGACGGATCGCTCTACCGCGTTCCCGATCCGCGGCTGATCGGCAATCCCGAAAATTCTCCTGTGCTCGAGGCGCACTTCCGCGTAAACGTCGCCGGAACCGGGATGGAGATCACGCGCCCCGTCGAGCACCGCTATGTCGACCGCGTCTACGGTGAACTGCTTCGTCCTCTGGCCGTTGTGCCTGCCGCCGGCGTCGATCTGCCGCAGCAGGCGCTGGTGTTCGCCTCAGACGCGCCGCGCAGGATCGACGTTCTGGTGAAGGCGAACGTCGCTGGCGCCTCCGGCGATGTCGGCCTGGAAGTCCCTTCGGGCTGGCGCATTGAGCCGCCTTCGCGCCATTTCGATTTCGCCGCCGTCGACGAGCAGACGACCGCCGGTTTCACGATCACTCCGCCTTCCGCCGATGCCTCCGGCCTGATTCGCGCCGTCGCTAAGGTGGGCGGCCGCAGAATCTCCTCCCGCACCGAAGCCATCCAGTATCCGCACATCCCGGTGCAGACGCTGTTTCCCGAGTCGATCGCCACGCTGGTGCGAGCCGATATCCGCACGCTCGCGAGAAACATCGGATACATTATGGGTGCAGGCGATGAAATTCCCGCCGCGCTGCGCCAGATCGGTTGCGAGGTGACGCTGCTTTCGCCCGACGACCTGGTTCGTGCCGATCTTTCCAAGTACGACGCCATCGTCACCGGCGTCCGCGCGTTCAACACGCGTCCTGATCTCCGCGCCAATTACCAGCGCCTCTTCGATTACGCGCAGAACGGCGGCGCGGTTATTGTTCAGTACAACGTGCTGGAAGGCGGCATCTTCGGCGGGAACCCCGCTCTGCTCGATCACGTCGGCCCCTATCCCATTAAGGTCAGCCGGGATCGCGTCACCGTGGAGGAAGCTCCAGTTACGTTCCCCGAGCCGCAGAATCCGGTGCTGCACTCGCCCAACGAAATCACCGCCCGCGATTTCGAGGGCTGGGTGCAGGAGCGCGGCCTGTATTTCGCCAACGAATGGGATCCGAAGTACACGAGCATCCTTGAATCGCACGATCCGGGCGAGCATCCCATGCCCGGCGGCATGCTCTACGCCAAGGTCGGCAAGGGCGTTTATATCTTTTCCGCCTACTCCTGGTTCCGTGAACTCCCGGCGGGCGTCCCTGGCGCGTTCCGCATTTTTGCTAACATGCTGAGCGCGGCAAGAGCTCAATGAAGAAATCCAACGGCGCAATCCCCGTGGAAAGACAGCCCCTGGCGTAAGCGAGGGGATCAAGGCCCCAATGCCCGAAGACGAATACATCAAAGACGAACCGCCCCCGTTTCTCGGACGCTGGCCACGCGTCTACGCGCTGGTTCTGTGTGAACTCGCGCTCCTGATCCTCGCCTTCTACCTGTTCACGATTCACTTCGCGCCCGCCCCTCAGTAAAATGAGACCTCTCGATTGGGCCGTTCTCATCTCCTGGCTGGTCCTGCTGGTTTCCTTTGGCCTTTGGCGCAGCCGCGGGTCGAATACCGTCAGCCAGTTTTTGCTCGCCGGGAAAACCATGCCCTGGTATGCCATGGGATTGTCCATCATGGCGACGCAGGCCGGCGCAATCACCTTCATCTCCACGCCCGGCCAGGGCTACGTCGACGGCATGCGCTTCGTGCAGGTCTATTTCGGACTTCCCATCGCCATGGTGATCCTCTCCGCCACCGTCGTGCCCATCTTCCATCGCGCCCGCGTCTACACCGCGTATGAGTATCTGGAACAGCGCTTCGATGCCAAGACGCGCGCGCTCGTCTCGGTGCTGTTCCTGATCGAGCGCGGCCTCAGCGCCGGCGTCGCTCTTGCTGCTCCCGGCATCGTCCTCAGCGCGATTCTGCATCTGCCCTTCGGTTGGACGTCGATCCTCATGGGATGCCTCGTGATCCTGTTCACCACGCTGGGAGGCATCAAGGCCATCACCTGGGCCGACGTTCCGCAGATGACCGTAATCCTCTCCGCGCTGATCCTCGCGCTCGGAATCGCGATTCATCTCCTGCCGCCGGGCGTCTCCTTCCTCGACGCCGCGAAGCTTGCCGGCGCGGCGGGCAAACTCAACGCCGTCGTCCCTCAGTTCGATTGGAAGGACCGCTACAACCTTTGGAGCGGAGTCATCGGTGGGACCTTCCTTGCGCTCGCCTACTTCGGAACCGATCAGAGCCAGGTTCAGCGTTACCTCACCGGCAAGTCCATCGGCCAAAGCCGTCTGAGCCTGCTGTTCAACGCCATGGCCAAGGTGCCGATGCAGTTCTTGATCCTGTTCATCGGCGCGATGGTCTTCGTGTTTTTCCTGTTCGACAAGCCGCCGCTGCTGTTCCATCCCGCCGAGCTGGCGCGCGTCCAGCAATCCGCGCAGTACCCTTCGATCGAATCGCGCTACAACGACGCCTTCGAGCGCCGCCGCGCCGCCGCGATTGAGATGAAGGACGGCAACGACTCAGCCGTGCAGCGATTCCGGTCCGCGCAGAAGGATTTCGACGCGGCCCGCGCCGACGCTCTGAGGCTAACCAAAGAAGGCGACACGAATTATATTTTCCTGACGTTTGTGATGCGGTATCTGCCCGCGGGCATCGTCGGCCTCGTCCTGGCGGTCATCTTCACCGCCGCGATGTCGTCGAGCGCGGGCGAAATCAACTCCCTCGCCACGGTCACGGTAATCGACATCTACCGCCGGCACCTCCGGCCTGACGAATCGGATCACCACTACCTCGCCGCCTCCCGCGTCGCGACGGTCTTCTGGGGCGCCTTCGCGACCATCTTCGCCACGTTTGGCGCGAACTTCGGCGCACTGATCGAAGCCGTGAATCAAGTCGGAAGCTTGTTCTACGGCGGCCTTCTCGGCGTCTTCGTACTGGCCTTTTTCGCGAAAAAAGTGGGGGGAACGGCAGCGTTTTACGGCGTCATCGCCGGCGAATTGGCCATCTTCGCCACGGCACGATTTACATCGATCAAGTTCCTTTGGTACAACGTCATCGGCGCGCTGGTGGTGGTCACGGTGGGGCTCATATTGTCCCGCTTCGGGCGCGGTCCCCGGGCTCACGCCACGGGGCTATAACCCCGCTCGTCCGTGCGGGGAACGAACCACTTACCGCTCTTACCTGACGTGCGGACCCGTGATGCAGGAAGTGCTCCAGGGATTTGCCGACGACCCTGCTTCGCATCGTTACGCCGAGGTGTTCATGGAGATTCCGCGGCTCAGCGATCCCCTGCCGTCATAGCTTTTTGTGACTGCCGCAACCATCTACCGTCAAGGCCGCCGCCGGGGGCTCACAATCCGCTCCGCCATGGATTGCCTGATCGCGGCCATCGCGCTCCAAAATGGCGCAACGATTTGGCACCGCGACCGCGACTACGATCACATCGCCAAATTCACAAACCTGACGGTCCGCCGGTCTCATCGGGCGAATTGAGCACCGCGTTCAACGACCCCTGCCGGTACCCTTCCAAATCCAGCGTCACGTAGTGAAATCCGAGCTTCTTGAAAATCGCCGCGAACTCCGAGGCCATCTCCATGGTCATCGCCCGCTCCATCTCATCGCGAGCAATCTCAAGCCTCACCACATCTCCGTGGAACCGCACCCGGAATTGCCGGAACCCCAGCCCCCGGATCGCTTCCTCGCCTCGGTCCACCGTCTTCACATTCTGGATCGTCACCGGAGTCCCATACGGAATCCGCGAACTCAGGCAGGCCGACGCCGGCCGGTCCCACGTCTTCAGGCCCGCCCGCCGCGATAATTCCCGAATCTCCGCCTTGGTCAACCCCGCCTCCACCAGCGGAGCCTTGGCCTCGTGGATCTTCGCCGCGCGCTGCCCCGGCCGGTAATCGCCCAAATCGTCGACGTTCACGCCATAGACCACGTGCGCGATGCTTCGCTCCCGTGCGGCCTCGTCCAGCCTTGTAAACAACTCGTCTTTACAGAAAAAGCACCGGTCCCGATCGTTCTTTACATAATCGGGATTGTCGAACTCGTGGGTTTCGATGAACTCGTGGTGGAGGCCCTGCTCGCGCGCGAACGCTGCTGCATCTCGCTTGTGCGATTCCGCCAGGGAAGCCGAATCCGCGGTGATCGCCACCGCGCGCTCGCCCAGAGCCTGATGCGCCGCCCAAGCCAGATACGCCGAATCCGCGCCGCCCGAATACGCCACGATCACACTCGACATTTCGCGCAACGACGCGAGCAGCCGCTCCTGCTTTTCCACCGCGGCCGCTTCGTCTAAGACGAGAGAAACTAGCGCCATAATCCAAGTATAGGAGCAAACCGCATCATCCCGGTGACTTTGACAGCCGGAATAGTGTAGACTTTTCGCTATGCCAAAATACGTAATCGAGAGGAATCTTCCCGGCGCCGGCAATCTCACGGAGGAGCAGTTGACCTCCATTGCACAGAAGTCCTGCAACGTCCTTCGCGAGATGGGCCCGCAAATTCAGTGGGTGGAGAGCTACGTTACCGGCGACAAGATTTATTGTATCTACATCGCCCCGGATGAGAAATCCGTACGCGAGCACGCCGAGCGCGGCGGTTTCCCCGCCAATCAGATCAATCAAGTGACGACCATGATCGACCCGACTACGTCGGAAGGGTGACCGGTCGGCGAACTCGCGCGGAATGCGCCGATGTAGGCTGGTTTCATGAAAGCCTATGTGCAGGCCAAGAGATCCCTCGTCAAAGCGATTACGTTCCGGATCCTGATTCTGTGCTCCGATGCCGTCGTGATTTTTCTGATTACCCGTCGATGGGACACCACCGCCGGCCTCGTCATCGCGACGAATTTTGCGAGCACTTCGCTCTATTTCCTTCACGAGCGCATCTGGAGCAGGATTAAGTGGGGAAGATCGCTGGAGGATCCGGCGAGCTCGAATCCGTTGTGAGCCCAACCGGGAATCCACTCGGATAGAATGGAGCCGGGACACTGCGGATGGTCACGGCTCTCAAGCAACTGACGACATATCTGGCAGGCGGAATCGAGGTCGCGGCGGCGATTTTCATCGGCTTCGCCGCCATCGAGGCTACTCTGCGGGCCTTTCCTCTTTTCATTCCTCGTCCCGCTCCCGCACGAGATGATTTGGAATTGATTCGCCTTCGTCTCGGCCGCTGGCTCACGCTCGGCATCGAATTTGAGCTTGCCGCGGACATTCTCAGGACCGCGGTAACGCCCACTTGGAACGATATCGGCCAACTGGCGGCGATCGTCGTTCTGAGGACGGTGCTCAATTACTTCCTGCAGCGCGAAGTCAGTAAGGCCGCGTCGCAAGGGCCCGCCAGCATCTGAGTCCTACTGCAGCGGCAGATCCTCTTGCCCCTCGGCTGGGACTTCGGTATCCGGAATCAGGCTGGCCGCGGCTACCTGATCGCCCGCCTCGACGTTCACCAGCCTGACGCCCTGAGTGGAGCGGCCGGCCTGCCGGATTTCGCCGGAATCGATGCGGATAATCTGGCCCTGCTTGGTGATGATCATCAGCTCGGAATCTTCCTTCACCGACAAAATTCCCACGACTTTGCCCACGCGCGGCGTCGTCTTCATGTTGATGACACCCTTGCGCCCGCGAGCCGTCAGCCGATAATCCCCAAGCGGCGTGCGCTTGCCGAATCCGTTTTCGGAGATCGATAGCATCAACCCCTCTTCCGGCACCACCTCCGCGCCGACCAGATAATCGCCCTCTTCGAGCTCCATCCCGCGCACGCCCCGCGCCGGACGGCCCATTGCACGCACGTCGCTTTCCTTGAACCGGCACGCCATGCCTTCGTGCGTGCCGAGGAAAATGTACTCTTCGCCGGTGGTCAGCCGCGCGGCGAGCAACTCGTCGCCCTCGTCCAGACCCACCGCGATAATACCGCGCGACATTGGATTGTCGAACTCCGTCAGCTCACACTTCTTGATGACGCCCTGTTTGGTCACCATCACGATGTACTTGCCCGGCACGAACTCCTTCACCGGCAGAAACGCCGTGGGCGATTCGTCCGGCTGCAGCGCGATCAGGCCGGAGCTATGCTTGCCCTTGCCCGTCGTCCCCGCATCCGGAATGTTGTAAATCTTGAGCCAGTACACGCGGCCCTTATTGGTGAAAATCAACAGGTACGCGTGCGTCGAGGCGACGATCAGATGCTCCACCACGTCTTCGGCACGCGTCGACATCCCGATGCGGCCCTTGCCGCCTCGGGTCTGGCGACGGTACGTATCGACCGCCGTGCGCTTCAGGTATCCGCCGCGCGTTACCGTCACCGCGACGTCTTCCATTTGCACCAGGTCCTCGAGCTTGATTTCGCCCGTGTCCTCGATGATCTGTGTGCGGCGCTCGTCGCCGTAGTCTTTCTGAACTTCGCGCAGTTCCTTGACGATCACGGCCTTAAGAGCCTTCTCCGAGCCCAGGATTTCCAGATACTCGGCGATCTTCACCTGGATTTCGGCCAGTTCGTCGATGATCTTCTGCTGCTCCATGCCGGTCAGGCGTTGCAGTTGCAGCTCGATAATGGCCTGCGCCTGCCGCTCACTAAACCGGGGACCACCATCCTCGCCAACCAGCTTGCCCCACTGCTTGATCTCTTCCACCGACCGGAAGTTCATCAGCGCTTCGCGCGCTTCCTTCGGCGTCTTTGCTGCGCGAATCAGAGCGATTACGGCGTCCAGATTGTTCAGGGCTCTTTGGAAGCCCAGTAAAATGTGCTCGCGCTCCCGGGCCTTGCGCAGCAAGTAATCCGTGCGGCGGCGCACTACGTCGGCGCGATGTTCCAGAAACCGCTTCATCACCTCGACGAGGCCCATTTCCTTGGGCTGCTGGTTGACGATGGCCAGCATAATGACGCCGAAGCTCACCTGCATCTGCGTGTGCTTGTAAAGATTATTCAGCACCACCTCGGCCTGCTCGTCGCGCTTCAGCTCGAAGACGATGCGCATGCCGTCGCGATCGCTCTCGTCGCGAATGTTGGAAATTCCCTCCAGCTTTTTCTCGTTCACCAGCGCCGCCGCAGCCTCGATCATCCGCGCCTTGTTCACCTGGTAGGGCAGTTCCGTCACCACGATCGCCTCGCGATCCTTGCCCATCTTTTCCGTCGCCGCTTTGGCGCGAATCTTGATCGATCCGCGGCCCTTGGTGAAGTAATCATAGATCCCCTCGCGGCCCAGAATCAGGCCTCCGGTGGGGAAATCGGGACCTTGCACCACCTCAATCATTTTGGATAAAGGCGTGGCAGGATTGTTCAGCAGCATGATGCACGCCTCGATAATCTCTGTCAGATTATGCGGCGGAATCTTGCAAGCCATGCCCACCGCGATACCTTCGCTGCCGTTGATCAGCAGGTTCGGCACGCGCGCCGGCAAAACCTCCGGCTCCACTTCGCTTTCGTCGTAATTGGGCTTGAAATCGACCGTTTCCTTGTCGATATCCTCGAGCATCGACGCCGCGATCTTCGACAGGCGAGCCTCGGTGTATCGCATCGCCGCCGGGGGATCTCCGTCCACCGATCCGAAATTTCCCTGGCCGTCCACCAGCGGGTACCGCAGCGAAAACGGCTGCGCCATGCGCACCAACGCGTCGTACACCGGAATGTCGCCGTGCGGATGGTACTTGCCCAGCACCTCGCCCGCGATCTTTGCGCACTTGCGCGTGGGCCGGTTGTAGTGCAGCCCCAATTCATGCATTCCAAAGAGGATGCGCCGGTGCACCGGCTTCAATCCGTCGCGCACGTCGGGCAGCGCGCGCCCGATGATCACACTCATCGAGTAGTCGAGATAGGACCGCTTCATCTCGTCTTCGATGTTGATCGGAATCAGGTTTTTTCCGCCGCCCTCGCCGCCGATAGGCATCTGGCCGCCGGGAGGCGGAGTGGTCGGGTCCTGTGGATCTGCCAAGTTTTCGCTCCTTAGAAAGGCGCGTTTCCGGATGAAGCGCGCTACCCTATATTTTACCAACTCTCATGCGCATTCTTCTCATCTTTTTCACGGCTCTATTCACCTTCGCCCAGCCGCCCTCTGACTGGTCCAAACCCTTCCCCGCCCACCGCATCATCGGCAACCTCTATTACGTCGGCACCTACGACCTGGCCTGCTATTACATCGTCACGCCACAGGGCAACATCCTGATCAATACCGGCCTCGGCGATTCCGTGCCGTTGATCAAAGCCAGCGTCGAATCGCTCGGCTTTAAACTGGAGGACACCAGGATCCTGCTCACCATGCAGGCCCATTACGATCACGTCGCAGCCATGGCGGAGATGAAGCGCTTGACCCACGCGAGGCTGCTCGCCACCGATGGCGACGCGCCGTTGCTCGAAGACGGAGGCAAGAGCGACCATCTGCTCACCGGTCCGGCCTATGAGTTCACTCCAGTCAAGGTCGACGGCCGCATCGCCGACGGGCAGAAAATTTCGCTCGGCGGCACCGAGCTGACCGCGCACCTGCATCCGGGCCACACGCGCGGCAGCGTCAGCTACTCGGTGACGATTGAAGGAAAGCACGTGCTGATGGCGAACCTGGGCTCCATCAATCCGGGCACAGTGATGTTCGGAAACAAGAAATATCCGCAGATCGCCGAGGACTACGCGCGAACGTTTCGCGAACAGAAGAAGCTGGAATGCGACATTTTTCTGGCCGGCCACGCGCAGCAATATCGCCTGCATGATAAGTGGAAGCCTGGCCAGGCCTATAGCCCCGATACGTTTGTCGATCCGGACGGCTACAAAACCGCTGTGGCCAAGTCTGAGGCAGCGTATCAGGAATATCTCAAGACCAGCCCCAGGCCCTGATCACTGCAGCCGGTTGTACTTCTTCAAGACCTGGCGCAGGCGATCATGCGGCAGCGCGAACACTTTGTGGCCATTGACGCCGGTCATGGTCTCCGCGCCGACCATGGCGTTGATGATCGCCTCTTCGGTCGCCTGAACCGTGGCCTCGAAGACGGGATTCAGGGAGTCGTTGGGAAGCATGGTGACGCTCGCGGGCGGTGTCGCGGATGCGGTCTTGGCGTTGGCGGTCGAAAACGCGAGGAAGATGTCGCCTGAACCGTTACCACTGGTCGAACCCGTTCGCGCCAGGCCCATGGTGGCGCGCCGGGCCAGGCGTTTCGCCTGGTGAGGCAGGAGCGGGGCGTCGGTGGCCACCACGATGATGATGGATCCGGTGTCCTCGCGATAAGAATGAGTCAGGCTCGCGACAGGCGTGTTCTCAGCCAATTCCCGGCCAACAGGCAGCCCTCCGATGCGCAGTTGCGGACGGCTCCCGCAGTTGCATTGCACCAGCACTCCGACGGTGTATCCGCCCTGTGCCACGGTGAGCTTGCGCGATGAGGTGCCGATGCCGCCCTTGAATCCATAGCAGACCATACCGGTTCCGCCGCCGACATTGCCCTCGGCCACGGGACCCGAGGAGGCGGCTTCGAGGGCTTGCGACACATCGTCCGGCTTTACGTGAAATCCGTTGATGTCGTTCAAGAAGCCGTCATAGGTCTCGGCCACGATCGGATAGGTGTAAAAGCCACCGTCAAAGACGTTCGTTCCGGGCACGCGCTTATTCTTAACCAGCCAGGCGAGGAACGCATCGCGCACTACGCCGACGCTATGCGTATTGGTGATCATCACCGGGCCGTCGACAAAACCAGACTCCTCCAGCCAGTGCGTCCCGGTCATGTCGCCGTTGCCGTTTTGAGAGAAGAATCCGCCGAAAACCGGATCGTTCGATTGCTTGCCGCGCGGCCACACCGCGGTGATGCCAGTGCGGACGTCCGTGCCCTGAATCAGCGTCCGATGGCCGACCTCGAGGCCAGGAACGTCCGTGATGGCGTTCAGAGGACCGGGCGTTCCTTCCAGGATCACACCGAGATCGCGGGCGCGAGGTTTGGTTTGCGCGATGGCCACCGCCACGCACGTGAGCAGAAAAAGGAGTGCCTTCACAGGCAGCGATTATAGCAATCGAGCTTATTGCTGATACTGGAACGTGCCGACGTAGGCGCTGCGCTTGCCGGGGTAGCTCCACGTCGTATCGAGGCCCTTGCCCTGATACGATTGCTCCACCGTGTAGGCGGCCATCGCGTGGTCGAGCTGCGTGAGTGGCTTGTACCAGACTTCTTCGTTGTGGCAGATTTTGTCGGTCTCGGCCAGCGCCCGCGTCTCGACCTTGGCCAGCTCACCGGCCACCAACTTGGCTTCGCGCGAATGCATATCGCCCGTCGAGAACGCGATCCCTCGCGCTTCCGTGCGGACGACGTCGTTCAGCAGGCCTGCACCCATCTTCCGGGCAAACTGCGCCAGGGCGAGGCGCTGCTCCGCCGAGGCTTTCTCATCCACGATGAGCACGGCGCGCGCGCCTACCGCATCCGGATGCATGAAATCGCCCAGCGTGGACTCCGAGTGGACGACACCCACCACCGACAATCCGTCGAGAGGGACGCCTTCCCAGGAGCCTTTTTCGATTTTCCAGCCGAGCACCGCGAGGTTGCCCGTCAGCTCCACTTCGGAGTTGGCGAAACAAGGGCCGGTATAGATATCGGCTGTGCGAGCTTCCACATATTCGCCGCGAAGACGGGTTTGCGAGCCGAGATCGGCGGCGGAAACCACTGCGGCAATCGAAAGAGCGAAGACGAGGGTTTTCATTCCTACAAAATACCACGCCTTGCTAATAGGAAAACACTAGCGGCCTGTGGCGGACAGATCGGCGCAGGCACTCGACCATTAACTTCCGATACCCAGCAACTCGATCTCGAACACTAGCGTCGCGCCGCCGGGAATATCGGGCGGGGCACCTTGCTCGCCGTAGCCGATCGAGGCCGGGCACACCAACTCGCTCTTGCCGCCGACCTTCATTCTTCGCACGCCTTCAGTCCAGCAGAGGATTACATGGTTCAGAGGAAATGTCGCCGGCTCGTTGCGTTCGTAGGAGCTATCGAATTCCTTGCCGTTCACTAGCGTGCCCCTGTAGTGGACCTTCACGGTGTCAGTGGCGATGGGTGAGGCGCCAGTTCCGGCGCGCAGTTCGCGGTAGATCAGCCCACTGGGCGTCTTGACGGCTCCCGGTTCGGCGGCGGCTTTTTCGAGATAGGCTTTGGAGGCGGCGGCGTCGGGCGGAGGTTCGGAGGAGCAGGCCGTCACTGCCAGCAATGCAGGTAGAAGCGAAAGAAGGCGCATCGGTATCTATTTTAAATAGGCCCGCAGTGCCTGAACCAGGTCGTCGGCCGCTTGGGCCTGCTCGTCGGAAGGTTTGACACTGGGGTCGAGCACGTGAAAGCGGATGTGGCCTTCGATCACCTCAGCCATCAAAGCATCCATCGCGCCGCGGCAGGCGGAAATATTGTGCAGGACATCTGAACACTCTGCTTCTTGGTCAAGCGCCCTCTCAATGGAGCCAACCTGGCCTTTGATTCGCCGGACGCGGTTCAGGAGTCTCTTCTTCTCTTCCAGGGTGTGTGCCATAAAAAATTCCGTGCCTCAAAAAAGGTTGAAAAAAGACTTTACAAGGATACCACGGCGGGTATATTCTGGGCTTGGCAGATCGAATCGATTCTGCCGAGTTCTTGGAGAAGGAGGCCCATTTTATGTTTGACGGTGGAAGTCGGTTGCGCGAACAGCAGCTCGATACCGAGTCAGCGGAGCCTCCGTCGCTTTCTAGCCCCTCTGTTTGACTCTATACCGCCCGCTATCCGCGCTGATCCTAAACTTCCCTGTTATTCCCGTAGCCTGATGACTTGGGGAAGACTCTCATGGTGACAATGAACCAGACGACTCGTTTATCAAAAAAGAAAGGAGGTGAAGGAAATGCGGATCACAACAGTCAACGTAGTTTGCGCAGTGGCACAGTGGGTCGGGCGGCTCCTCGATGTGCATCTCCGAATGGATATCGTGGCCGGGCTCCGCACCCGCGCTGAGCGAGGTGTAGATCGTAAGAATGTTCGAACTTAATTCAGATCCGGACTCGACGGTGGAGGAAGAGATCCTACACTAGAGAGGCACAAGCGTAAGCGTGAATCAAGACATAACGGGAACGAGAAACCATCATGAGAGCAAATTACGTTGAAGAGTTGGAGTCGATTCGACATAACCTTATCCAGATGGGGGCGACAACGATCTCGCTCCTTGACGAGGCGATGAGCGCGGTTGTGAACCCCGATTCCGGCCCTTCGGAACGAGCCAGCGAACTCGAAGCGCGAACCGACCATCAACACCGGCTCATTCATGACCAGTGCCTGAATGTCATCACGCTGCAATCGCCCGTTGCCAGAGATGCCCGATTCGTAACCGGTGTTCTTGACGCAATTGTCGACTTGGAGCTCATCGGAGACTACGCTTACGAGATCGTGACGTTGAGCGCTTCGATGAACCGCCGTCTGCCGTCTCAAATCTCCAACCAATTCTCCGAAGTGGGTGCAAGAATCCGCGCCTGTCTCACGACAGCAATAGAAGCCTGGCGTAACGAAGACGGCAATCAAGCGCTTTCCGTGCGGCCTCTGGAAGGCGCAATCCGTGCTGACTGCGTAACGCTGTATGAGAAGCTCTCGCAACTCGTGTCGACTCCCGGAGAGGGCATGGCCTACGTAGACCTGATGCTGATTTGCAGGCATCTTGAACGTATTCTGCGCCACGCCGTGTGCGTCGCCGACCAGGCGGCCGATGCCGCGCCGATTGCCCGCACCGACTGATAGCGAGAAAGAAGACCCGACTGATTCTTCGATGCGCCACTAAAAAAACCTGCGGCGAGGTCTTTACAAGTATACCCCGGCCGGTATATCCTGAAAGCGGTCCGGAGTCTCTCTACGGCCAGATTTTCAGAGCGAGGAGGCCCGCCTTGTCCCGCGGCAAACAACCCGGAGATCTGGAGCCTCCCCATAGAAGGAAGCTCTGATCTTTTCCTTCCTGGATGATGTAAAGGAGCCGGCGCGGCAGGCGGCGCAAGTTAACTATAGTTACTATTGATATGCTAACGCGAGTTATGTGCGTCGAGTGTCCATAACCATGCCGGTGAAAAATCAAACACCATACCTGCTTCTGCTGCTTGCGGCGATCTGCCGGGCGCAGGCTCCCGCGCAGGCCGATCCTGTGCCCGCGCCGACCGAAAGCGAGCGCTGGAACCTGTTCTGGCAGGCCACCTCGATCGGGCAGTATCACGGAACTTTTAATTCCCCATACGCCGGTGATTTCAGTCTTCAGGCCTATCCAGAAAGAGATGTTTCGCTCACGACGACTTTGTTTTTCGCGCTCCGACTGGAGCGGAACACCACGCTGATCTTCGATCCGGAGATTGCCGGCGGGAAAGGGTTCAGCGGCGTAAACGGGGTGGCAAATTCTTCGAACGGCGAACTGCCGCGCGTGGCCAGTGCCACACCGAAGCCTTACCTCGCAAGGCTTTATGTCTCCCACGACTTCGGGTGGGGAAGCGAAAAAGAACCGACCGAGAGCGACGAGAATCAACTTGCCGGCGAGCGGCCGATGAACCGCTACACGATCACCGCCGGACGCTTCACGCTGACGGATTTTTTCGACAACAACCAGTACTCGCACGATCCCCGGACGCAGTTCCTGGGTTGGGCGGCGATGTACAACGGCGCGTGGGACTATCCGGCCGATACGCGCGGCTACACCTGGGGCTGGGTGCATGAGGTGCACCTGAAGAACTGGTCGTTTCTCTATGCCAGCGCGGCGATGCCGAAGGTCGCCAACGGACTTCGCTTCGACCGGCGGCTGTTCGTGAATCGCGGCGACGTGTTTGAGGTCGAACACCGCTACAACATCGGGAAACACGCGGGCACTATTCGAGCGACGCCGTATCTGAATCACGCCAACGCCGGCACGTACGCGGACTCGATCCGTTTGGCGCGCGATACCGGCGGCGTCCCCGACATCACGGCGACGCGGCGCAACGGGACGCTGAAATACGGCATCGGCCTGAACATGGAGCAGGAGATTACCAAGGATATCGGTGTATTCGCGCGCCTCGGCTGGAACGACGGCAAGACGGAAAGCTTCGCGTTCACGGCCATTGACCGGCTCGCAACTGGGGGCGTTTCCTTCAAAGGCACGAGCTGGCATCGGCCGTTCGATACGGTGGCGACGGAGCTGACCACCAGCGGAATTTCGGCCGTGCACGCGCAGTATCTTGCGCTCGGCGGCCATGACTTTCTGATCGGCGACGGACGCCTTCAATACGCTCCTGAGTACGTTTGGGAGTCCTACTATAGCGCCCGGGTCTTCCCCGGATTTTTCGCCAGTTTCGATTTACAGCATGTGTCGAATCCCGCTTATAATCAGGACCGCGGCCCGGTCTGGATCTCCTCCATTCGCCTGCACCTCGCAATCGGTAAGGATACCTGGAAGCGCAAGTAAAACTTGATCGTGACCTATTTCGCCGGCAGCGTCAGAGTTGCGGTGGCATCCTCGCGGGCGTACTGAACTTCCAGTGCGCCCTTTTTCATTTTCGCGGGCAAGGGAAAAAACAGATAGCCGGCGACCGGTGACGCGGTCTTGCCTTCCGGCAATGCGAGCGTCTTGAGGCGAGCCTCCATGCGGTCGGCGTCGATGCCGGAGGTAGGCGGAGGGGGCGCCGTGCGCGGATCGTTGGATACGCTCGCGCTTTGGTAGGTTCCGACGTTGGTGACTCTGCGGCCGGTTGCCGGGTCCGTATGCGTCTCCGTGGCGATTCCTGCTTCCGTCGTCACGTGAGCATTGCGCGGCAGCGAAGACGGCTTGTCATGAGGTCTCCACATCTCGGCCACTTCCTGAGCGGTTTCCGGATGCACTATGCCGTCGGAGACGCGTAGCGAGAAATCCCGTGCTTCGACCTGCATCGCCGGACCGTCCTTGGGATAAATCGCGACTTCGATCACGGCGTATTTTTTTGCCAGATCGGACGGGAACGTTCGGTTTAGCTGCTCCGGAGGCACGCGCGCCGCGGCGATGACGGCCGTCTTCGTCTCCTGATGCGCGGGGTAGTCCGCGGCGGAGTTTCGGGGCGTGGTTCCATCGCCCGCAAGGACGAGTGCACCGGCGCATGCCGTGAAAAGCAGGATGTGTCGCATAACCGCTCCCGCTGGTTGCGGTTCCATGTTACCTGGACGCCACCGGAGCCGGCATGGTTTCCTTGGTGAACCGGGGCAGCATCGCGTCCTTATTTGCGACGTTCCACACTGCCGCCGCGATGATGGCTGCGGCTTTCTGAACGTCGTCCGGAATGATGCGCTCGTAAGTGTCGAGGTTGGTGTGGTGCGTCAGCGTGTTGTACTCGATGGGATCCTGGGCCATGCCGATGCCGGGCAATCCGGCGTTGTTGAACGACGTCGAATCGGTGCCTCCCGTCGCCCGGCTGCTCGTGTTGGTCACCCCTCCGACGCCCCAATCAGTGAAGAGAGCGAACACCTCCCGCAAGGCCGCAGCCGTCTCCGGAGGACCGAACACGCCCGCGCCACGCAATCGGCCCGTGCCTGTGTCGACGTTGAAATAGGCATCCAGCCTGAACCACTCCGGCTTCGGATCTTCCGCCGTGCCAAAATGTTGCTTCACATAGGCGAGCGATCCGAGCAGGCCTTCCTCTTCGCCGGACCAGAGTGCCACGCGCACCGTGCGGCGGGGCTTGAGCCCTAGCGTCTGGATCAACCTTGCGGCTTCCATCATGATGGAGCAGCCGATGGCGTTGTCGGTGGCGCCGGTGGCGCTGTGCCATGAATCGAGGTGGCCGCCGAGCATCACGACTTCGTCGGCCTTATCCGTGCCCGGAATCTCGGCGATGGCGTTGTAGCTGGTTTTGCCGTCGGGATAGATGTGATTTACGACGTTGAACTGCATCTTCACGTCGTCGCCGTCCTCAAGCAGGCGCTCCACGCGGCCGTAATCGTCGTTGCGCAGGATGACGGTGGGCACGGATTTCGTCACGTCGTAGGCGCGATGCGCCTGGGCGACAATGATTCCTTCTCCGCGCGCCGCATCGTTGACTCTCATGAGCGCGCCGCCGGAAAGCAGCATTTCATCGATCTTTTCGGCCACCTGAACCGCAGTCAGCCGATTGGGATCGGGTGTGCCGCCGCCGCGTCCACCGCCGAAGCCGCCGCGTCCTCCCCGGCCGGCGTTGGGATTATTCGGATCGTACTGCGCGCGCACCTGATCGTCGGGACGGCGCTTCGCCGGCGGATCGAACACCACCGGGATCACCGCGGCCTTGCCCACCAGCACGATCTTGCCGCGTACTTTGTCTTTCGTTGCGGCGATCCACTGCTCCATTTCGTCCTTCGTGGGCCCGAGCCTCGGCGGCGGGCCACCGCGTCCGCCGCGTCCACCACCGGCCCCCTCGGCTACCGGCGCAAGTGGGCCTTGCGGCGGAACAATCTGGATGGTCGACGCGTTCACCGTGCCGCTGGTCGACGGCGTCCAGGCCAGCACTTCAAATTTCAAATTCTCGCGCACTGGCGCAATGATGTGACCCTCGGCGGTTTCGTTCAGCCAACCGGCGCGACCGAAATCCCATGACTCCAGGTGGGCATTCTTCATGCCCCAAGACGTCATCTCGGCGAGAGCCCACTTGGCGGCCGCTTCATGATTCGGCGTGCCCGTCACGCGGGGGCCGTAGCGATCCGTCAGCATATGCAGCGTATGCATGATGCGGGACTTTTCCAACTCCTCACTGCGTATGCGCGCGGTTGTAGCCTCGTCCACCTTGTCCTGCGCTAGAAGAACAAACGAGGTGCCGAGTGCGAAAATGAACCTCTTCATAACCGTTCAGGATAGCTTAAAAAAGCGCAGCGGCATTGATGCGGACTCTTCATCGGGTTGTAACGCCATTTTTACGTTAAGCCGCTACTCTGAAGTACATTTTTCACTGCCAAAGGGAACAGGAATGCTATTCAAGCTGAACCAAAGTGTACTTGCAATCGGAATTTTGGCGCTTCTGCCGGCAATCTCGCTGGAAGCGCAACAGAGCGGAACGCTCACTGGTACGGTAATGGATCAGATCGGGAAACCGATCCCCAATGCCGCTGTGCAAGTCAGGAACGAATCCACTGCCGCCTCTCGCACCGCGGTAGCAGACGTTGAGGGAAAATTTTCGGTTCAGGATCTCGCGCCAGGGACTTATACGATTGCGGTTTCTTCGGCCGGTTTCGCCGAGGCAGTTCTGTCCGGCGGAAAAGTCAGCGCCGGCGCAACCCTGGACGTCCCCGTAACAATGTCGGTTGAGATGGTGTCAACCTCCATCACCGTAAACGAGACCATCTCGATGGCTGCGGCGACCGCCCCCTCGGGCAATACGCTCGATACCGTTTCCGCCAGAACTCAAGTCAACGGTGAATTCATCCGGAATTTCATGTCGCCGTTGGCGGACTACTCGGAATATGTGAACCTCGCGCCAGGCACATTCAGCCTTAACCCGAACGGAATCGGACTCGGCCAGGGCAAGACATTCTTCCGTGGTTTCCAGGACGGGCAATACACAATGACGTTCGATGGAATTCCGTTCGAGGATACGAACACGCCGACACACCATTCCTGGGCGAACTTTCCCAGCGGGTGGACCGACGCCGTGGACTTCGATCGCAGTCCCGGCTTGTCGTCAAACTTCGGCCCTACGAACTTCGGCGGATCGATTAATCTACAATCTCCGCAGCTGTTTCCCGACCCGAATATTCGCGCGTCGGTCGTTTACGGCTCCTGGAATACACGCGTGCTGCAATTGGACGCTGACAGCGGTTTTTTCGGCCCCGGAAGCCGCAACAGCTTCCTGACGAACATTCAACAGATGCTCTCCGACGGATATCAAACGTTTAATTACCAGAAGCGAGTAGCAGGTTATGGAAAGTATCAGTACCGGCTCAACAGCCACAGTGCCCTCACGCTGTACGGCGGCTTGGTTGACATTTGGACGAACACTCCGAACACCACCAACCCTACCCGCGCGCAAGTCGCGCAGTACGGTGACAATTTCCTGTTGACCGACACTCCGCTCCTGCCGAACGGAACTCCTGACCCCTACTATTACGGATACAACACTTACCACGTCCAAACCGATTTTGAATACGCCAGCTACCACACCGACATGAGCGACGGATGGAAGTTCGATACGAGAGCCTACACCACGCGTTACTGGAATAAGCAGTTCTACCAGAATGGATCCACGGTAAGCCTCTCCCCAGCCAAGCCAAGCGGCGTGGACAAGCTCAACGGGTACCGTCACGCGGGCGACACCGCGATCCTGAGCAAGGAATCGAAGTGGGGCATCTTCCGGACCGGCCTCTGGTACGATTGGGCCTACACGGACCGTTATCAGATCCCGTCCAATATCATCACTCAGCAGAATACGCCGCTGGGCAATTTCCACGAGCATTTCATTACTCAGTCCTTTCAGCCGTTCGCCGAGTTCGAATGGCACCCGAGGCCGAAGCTGGTGGTTACAGCGGGAATCAAGGACGCCAACTACGATATGGCTTTGAATCAGTTTCAGGACAACGGCAAGACGGTCGGCTGCCTGGGAGGAGTGCCTTCCACCGATCCGGTCACCAAGGCGCCGATTTGCATCGGCGGCGCGCAGTTCGTGCATCACGATATCAATTACAACAGCTGGTTGCCGAATATTGCGGCCCGTTACTACATCAAGAGCAGTTGGTCCGCTTACGCCCAGTTTGCCGAGGGCAGTATTATTCCGCCCAGCAACGTCTTCGACGTTCCTAATGGGGAGGTTCTGGTTCCTCCCAAGCCGACCATTGCCAAGACCTATCAGATTGGCAACGTGCTGAAGTTCAACCGCTGGACTTTGGATGCCGACGCATACTACGTCCACTTCCAGAATGCCTACACTTCCTACACTGACCCAAGCACCAACGAAGCCGTCTTCGTCGCCACCGGGCCCACGAATACGAAGGGTATCGAGGCGGAAAGCAACATCATCATTGGATGGGGATTCTCTTTGTACCTGAACGGCACAATGGGCTCGGCGAAGTATGCGTCGGGGCCGAACTATCCCAACGGCGGATTCTGGGTGGCCAATACCCCCAAGAACGTCGAGTCTGTCGCCCTTCTATGGCGTCACAAGAACTGGGATGTCGGCTTCACGGATAAGCGTGTCGGCACCCTGTATAACGACAACGGCACTCTGACCTATGTGATTAACGGAGTTAAGATTCCTTTCCCGGTGAATGAGGCGGTCACGATCAATCCGTTCAACCTCTTGAATGTGTATGCAAACTACACGATCAAGAATGAGTCCTGGCTGCGCGGGAGCAAAATCGGCCTGGCGATCAACAATCTTGCCGACAGCCATAACATCGTCGGTATCACGCCGGCCACGGCGGCGACATCGACGGTTCCGTTCGCGCCGAGCCCAAGCGATCTGTTGAACCTGCTGCCGGGCCGCAGCGTGATGGCGACCTTCACCCTGGGCTTCGCGCCGAAGAAGTAAAACCCTGGTGTGATAAGCTCTCAACCGTGTTGAGGCTATTCGCAATTCTCATCGCGTCTCCGGTGCTGTTCGCCGGGGACGCGTTTTATCTGGGAACGTGGAAGATTGATTCGGCGACGCTGGCGCCCTGGGCCGACGCCGCCCACAAGGACGACGCGGCAGAGATGAAAACGCTGGTCGGCAAGATTGTGGTGATCAAGGCCGCCGAGATCGCCGGACCCCGCCAGGTGGTCTGCAAGGGGCCGAAGTATAACGTGGTGGATTCGCCGGCGGAGGGCCTGTTTCAGGGTGCATTTGACGAAATGCACCGGCGCGACGCGTCGTTGGATCCGGGGAAGCTCGCGGCGAGGTCCGGGTTCAAGGGGACGTCGTGGAAGACGCTGGAAACCGGCTGCGGTAATGAACTCGACTACCATTTCATCGATCCGAACACGACCGCGTTCGGCTTGAACAACTACGTCTACTATTTGAAGAGGCAGCCCGCGCACTGATATGTTCCGCCCGATTCTGGAAGCCAGCTTGAAGGAAAAGAAAGGCCTGATGCTGTTCGTAAGAGGGCAGGCGATTCCCGGGATGGTGGTGAAGATCGATGAGGAATCGGTGGAACTGCGCAGCCGGGAATACGGGCGAATCGTGGTGCGGATTGAGTCCATCGACGCGGCGGCGATGACCTAGGCAGGCGAGCGCGACATCTGCCGCGCCCGCTCATCTCACGCTTACTTGCGATCTTCGTGCGCCCGGTACTGCAGCGCGAGGTTCAAGTCGCGAATGGCGTTGTCGGTCGAACGGATCGCCGCAGCCCTGTGGCCTCCGAAGTCGTGTGGTGCGGCCTCCAGGTAAGCGCGCGCGTCCTTCAGCGCGGTGATCGCGGCCGCGATGCGCGGATGCATCGCGCGCTCATTCTGCGCCGAAAGCGTCATCATCCCGGCGCTCAAAACTACGCCCAAAACCATCCCGCAAGTAAAGCGCATGTCTGTTTTCCCTCCAGTCCTCTTTTTGATTCTCACCACCGCGCCAAGGCTTGGCGCCGTGCCGATAACTATTCTAACGGCGGCTGGGGAAAATGTGCGTCGATGGGTAAAATTTAATTTGCGCGCAGTTCGAACCGGAAACGCACGTTCTCTCCAAACCACTGGATGTAATTGGTGCCCCAGGTGTTATTGAAGAGGCTGAAGTGTGCTCCCTGGGAAACGTCTGGGAATGTTCTTGAGAAATAGATCGCCGATTTCTCTCCGAACGCAACTACCGGTGCATCCAGAGTACGAATCACAAGGCCCGGACACGCCACCCACTGGGCGAGCGCGTGCATATGACGGTTGCCCCCCGGCACGACCGAGGCGAGGGAGACCTGTTGATCACATTTATCCATCGTCCACTCCTGAACCATCGTCAAGTCGGGCTGAAACGTCAGCCACATCGCCTCCGGCATTCGGTTGGCGGGTTTATCGAAGCAGGAGAACGCGATTTTCACCACTGGTTCGACCGCGGGGAACTGGATATCCAGGTACATGGTTTTCGGCCAAGCCACGATGCCCGATTTCTCCGCGGCCGGGTCGTCAATGCGGAGCCGCGCGAGCAAGCGTTCGGCGTCCGCCGTTTCTTGAGACCAGCAGCGGGACAACTGAGGCGTCCAGACGGCGCTGCGCGCACCGAAATGTTCGATGTTGGGCTTACCGAAATCGCGCGGCGCCCAATCGGCCTTGCTGGTGACGTAGCTGTCCAGGAATCGCGAGAAGTCCGCGGCGGAATACGTTTGATAACTGAACAATGCCAGTGGATGCTCCGGCGAGGCCCACTCGCGCCCCGTGGTCTTGTTCCGCAACTTCCTGATGGCCCCGGTTTTCTCATCCAGCGCGACGATGAATTGCGTGGTCTCAAACTCCTGGCCCGCGCGCAGAACATTCAGGTTCTCGGTGTCCGGAATCACCGGACGAAGTTTGGCCAGCCGCGTAACCGCCTGTGCCCGCATCTGCTCCGGAAGGCTCGCCACCGCGTCGTCGATGTTGCGGCGTTTTTCCGCCCAACTGGTGATCATCTTTTGATATCCGGATTTTTCGAGCACGTACTCGAGATCGGCAGGCTTGTAGTGATCGTTGTCCAAATAGGTCTTTGTGTCCGTTCCCCACGTGTGTTCGGCGCAGAGTGCGAATTTACGCAGAAAGGCCAGATCGGTCGCGTCGCCGCTCTTGAGATTCCCCGCCGCGATCCATTCCTGCCGCAACCGCGCCAGTTCGCGGTAGCGGGCCACCTTTACCGGATCGCTGGGGACGCCGTGAATCCAGGTGTCGCCGATTTCCTGTGTGACGACGGGAAGCACTCCGCTGTGCGCGTCGACGGCATTGGCGATCTCGCTGAGGTTGGACGCCTGAATCGTCGCACCGGGGAACTGTGCGCGAAGATCGGCATAAATCTTGCGGACCTCCTCCGTGGAATGCGGACCCGCATTGTCGTCCGCCATTTCTATGGCGATCGCTACATCGGAGCCGGGTACGAGCACGACGCCTCCGTACCCCTTATGCTGATACATCACAGTGAGCGTTGCGCCGCTCGAATCCTTCCAGACAAACGCCGAGGGCACGTCCGGCGGCGTACTCGCTGAATTCACGCCGATATGCAGGAACTTCACGCCGTTTTCCGCCAGCGGCGCGACCAGGCCGATGCTGTGGCCGGGGACGTCCGTCATTTTCGCGCCCGTCGTAGTGCGCCCGAAGCGCGCGTCAAGTGACTTTGAAAATCCGATGGCGCCGGAGATCATGGAGCGATCCATAAACTCCGACTGCCAGCTGAACGGCAGCGCGTGCCAGGCGATGTCGCCCGCGGCAATGGCATCCTCCATCTTTCTGCGAGCGTCCGCGCCGGCCTGTTCCAGGTACTCGTACAGCAGCCAGGAACCAGTGGTCCACGTGTACCGGTCCGAGCCTGACGCGCGCAGTTCCGCCGCGCGTTTCATCGCGGCCGGATAATACACCTCGAAATACTTCTTCATCACGCCGGCCTGCGTGTCCGTAAAACCGGCGTCCAGGTGACATTTGAACATCACCAGGACCTTCTTCACGGCCTCGGCGTTCGCGGTCCCGCACAATAAAGCCCCACCGAATGCCTTCAACGCGTCCCGACGTCTCATGGTTTGATTCACTTTCGGTCGCTCCATTTTCGCACGCTATAATGGCGGCTCAATGTATCTGATCCTTTTGACGGTAGGCGCGATCGCGCTGCTGCTGGTCCTGATTCTCGCGGTGAAGCTGCACGCGTTCCTGGCGCTGTTGTTGACCAGCATGGCTCTCGGCCTTGCCGCGCACATGCCTCCGGAAAAGGTACTGAAGTCGATTCAGACTGGCTTTGGCGACGCTTTGGGCTTCATCGTAATCGTTGTGGGACTCGGCGCGATGATCGGCCGCTTTCTGGAACATTCGGGAGGCGCGCAAGTCCTCGCCGACTGGTTGATTGAAAGATTCGGTAAGGATCGCGCCGCGTGGGCGCTGCTGATCGCGTCGTTTCTGGTGGGCCTGCCGATTTTCTTTGAGGTCGGTTTCGTCATTCTTGCTCCGCTGGTATGGAATCTCACGAAGGAAACGAAGCGGTCGCTGCTCTTTTACGGCATGCCGATGGCGGCTGCGCTGACCATCACCCACTCGCTCGTGCCTCCGCATCCGGCTCCCGCGGCCGCGTCGCAGTTACTCGGCGGCGATCTGTCGACCACGATTCTTTACGGCATCGCCGTCTCCATCCCGGTGGCGATTTTCGGCGGCATGTTTTACGGCAACTGGATCGCCAGGCGAATTTACGTGGACGTTCCGGCCATCGCGGCAACCAACAAGCCGCATGACGCGAAAAACGCTCCTTCGGTGGGAACGGTCATCGTGCTGCTGCTGCTGCCGATCGTTCTGATCTTCGGAGCCACCATCGCCAGCCTTCATAAGGTTCCATTTCAAGGTGCGGCCGTGTTTCTGGGGCATCCGTTCACGGCGCTGGTCATCACGGCCCTGGTGGCGATCTATTTCTTTGGCGTGCGCCGGGGCGTTTCGCGCGAAAGCGCGATGAAACTGGCCGCCGATTCTCTGGCGCCAATGGGCGCTCTGCTTTGCATCATGGGCGGAGGCGGCGCGTTCAAGCAGGTCATTGTGGACACGGGCGTCGGCGCCTACGCGGGGAAATTGCTGGCCGAATCGCCTGTTTCGCCGCTGATCGTCGCGTTTATCGTGGCGGGCGCACTGAGGCTGGCGCAGGGATCAGCCACGGTGGCGATCATCACGGCGGCCGGCATCATGGCGCCGATGGTGAAGGGCATGCACGGATATCGCCCCGATATGATCGTACTGGCGCTGTGTTGCGGAGGCTCGGGATTTTCACACGTCAGCGATTCCGGTTTCTGGCTCGTGAATCAATACTTCGGGATGACGGTGCCTCAGACGCTGGAGTCTTGGTCGGCGATGAAGGCCCTGTCGGCGTTTCTCGCTCTGGGGATCGTACTCCTGATGCAGGCGTTCCTGAAATAGCGTCACAGCTCCAGCTTTCCGCGATACATCATGTCCTTTAGAGTGAACTTGCACTTCAAGTCGATGGGTCCTAGCTTGGTGGAGAAGGTCGCCACCTTGTCCTCGAGCCGCAGCGCGAGATCGCGCGAAAAGTAAAAGAGTGTCCCGGCCAGCGAGATATCCATACGGGGAGAGACGGCGACGCGGCTCAGGTGAATCTCGTCGCCTTTGTGTTCCAGCTTGGTGACGCTCTTCAGCGCCTGCAATCCGTCCGCATCCGTGCCGACGCTCGGCACATCGCCGAGCATGTTCAGAATGTAGAACTTCTCTATATCTGGCGAGGGGTCGATCTTCATCGCCTCGCGGATGGGCAGCGCCGATTGCCAGCGCATGATCGCTTTCCACTCCGCCGGAGACTGGGCGCTTGGCGACGTGCCAGCGGAGCTCGAACGGCGGCTGTGCTGTCCGGGCAGGGTGCTGCTGAGCGGGCCGTTCTGGCCGCCGTAATAGGAGATCGACGCCTCGCGGGCCCACGGCGACTTGTTCAGCAAAAGCTCGACCTCTGCTGGAGTCCACTGCTCCGGCGTCTTTTCGTTCCAGAATTCCTTGGCGAAGGCCTGCGACCGCGGCGCGAGGCCGCTTGCGAGACCGATCAGGAGTGCCGTTCGGCGCGTCATCGAAGTTAGTATCGACGCCGTGTTCCCCTCCGGCGTTACACTTTAAGTAGCTCATGTTTTTTTGCCCGGTCGTCCTGCCCCTGCTGATTTCCCTCGCTTTTCCGGCCGACGACGCGTGGAAGACCAAGCATGCCGCAGAATGGACCGACGCCGAGACCAGGCAAGTCCTCACCGATTCGCCGTGGGCCGCGATGGTTACGCCGACGATCGATAAGAAAGCGGAGCAGAAGCAGGGCAATCGCGGAGGCCTCGGAATCGGGATCCCCGGGATGGGCCGCCGGCGCGCAAGTCCGCCTCCGGCCGAGGATGCCCCCGTTACACCGGACGAGCCGCGCCCGTTCAACGTCCGCTGGGAAAGTGCGCTGCCGATCCGCGAGGCGGAACTGAAGGCTCGCGAGACCAGCGGGCCGGACGTGGATGAGGATCACTACGCGATCGCCGTCTACGGAATTCCCTCGCACCTGGCGAAGGACCCGCGCGCCCTTGCGGATAAGTTGAAGGGGCAAGCGTCGCTCAAGCGCGACGGCCAGAAGGATCTGAAGCCTTCAAGCGTCGACGTGATTCCCCGTGACGACGGCGCGGTGGTCGTGTTCCTGTTCCCAAAGAGCAAGGAGATCACCACGCAGGACTCGCAGGCCGAGTTCAGCGCCCTCATCGGCGCCTTTCAGTTCACGCAGGCCTTTCACCTGGACCAGATGATGTACCAGGGCAAGTTGGAATTATAGCCTGTGAAAGCCCCCCTGCGTACCTGCGGCGTCCTCCTGTTATTCGTCGTCCTGAAAGCCGTCGGCAACCTGTCGCTGGCCTGGGGCATGAAGCACCTGCCCGCCGCGGGCGCAAATCCTCTTTCCTATATCCGCGCAATGCTCGACCCGTTCGTCGCGATTGGCGTGATCTCGCTGATCGTCGCGTTGCTCACGCGCATGGTGCTGCTGAGTCTCGCCGACCTGAGCTTCGTTCTGCCGGTGACGGCCATCGGCTACGTGATCGCGACGTTCCTTGGCAAAGTCGTCCTCCATGAGGTGGTCACCGGACGCCGGTGGCTGGGGACGATTCTGATCACCATTGGCGCGGCGTTGGTCGGGACGACGGGGGGAAAATCGGAATGAAGTGGATCCTCGTCATTCTAATGGTCGCCGCGACGGTGCTCAGCGACCTGCTGCAAAGTTATGAGATGAAGCGCGCGGGCGAGCAGAGCGTCGGAGCGCGCGGGATGCTGCGATTGCTCAAGATGATCGCGCGGAAGCGTTTTTTGATCCTGGCCATAGGCTGCATGGCGGTGTCCTTCTTTTCGTTCATGGCGCTGGTACAGGTCGCGCCGCTGAGCTTCGCCGTCCCCGCCTCGGCGGCGAGCTTCATCGTCGAGACCGTGCTGGCCAGACTCGTCCTGCGGGAGCACATCAGCGCGCGGCGCGCGGCGGCGGCGCTGATTGTTCTGGCGGGTGTGGTGTTGGTCGGCGAGTAACTACTCTTTCGCCACAGGCACCAGCTGCCCCTCGCGAATATAGTAATCCGCGCCGCGCCAGCGGATGCTGGTGCGCAAAAAGCTGCCCAGCCAGATGCCGAAGGCCACCGCATCCCAGATTGGAATCAACAGCATCTGACTCCACAATCCTTCTTGTTTCAGACCATACACCCCGATGACCCACGTCATCGCCATGCGGATAGCCAGATACGCGCCCAAGTATCCCGCGGCGACGGCCAGCGTCGGATGAATCGCGACAGCCAGCAGCGACCACGGCAGTCCCTGCGTGAAGGCCAGTCCAAAGTGCCCCCATGGACGCATGTGGCGCATCACCACGATCCAGCGCATACGTTTATGGAGTAGATCCCTTACTGAGCGGTAATCGCTCACCGTGGACACGGTGTAGCGCAGCAGACGCACTTCGTAGCCCTGCTCGGCGATCAGCCGGCCGACGAGCAGATCGTCGCCGGGCGAATTCTCGATCGCCGCGTAGCCTCCGAATCCTGCCAGGCGCGCGCGTGTGGTGGCGATGGAAGGCCCGAGGGCGAACTTGATGCCGTCCAGTTGCCAGGCTACCAGGATGCCGGCGTAAAAATCCGACATCATACCGACGGTTTGCAGACGGTCGGCGAAGGTCTTCAGGTCGGTGTGAACGTAAAAGCAGGTCACCGCGCCGACCTTCGGATCGCTCAGAGGGGCGACCATCGAGCGAAGATAATCGGGCTGCACCCGTACGTCGCTGTCGCTGATGACCACCACTTCATTGCGCGCTTCCGAGGCCATGCGAGCCAGTTTTGCCACCTTGTCATTCGCCGCCGCGCGGCCGGAACCGAACAGGATGCGAATCTCATGCGCGGGAAAATCACGCTGGAGCTTTTCGACCACAGGCCGGACGCTTTCATCGTCGGGGTCGACGCAGAAGATCAGCTCGTAGACCGGATAATCCTGGCGGCAGAAACTGACAAGATTGTCGTACGCGTCCGGATCGAGGCCGCGGAATGGCTTCAAAATGCTGACGGGAGGAGTGAAAGAAGCGTCCGGCGAGGTGAATGGCTGTCGAAAGTAGCGCCACGAGCTGAATAACGCCAGCAGGTAGTAAATGAATGGGATGGCCGCGACTCCCATCCACAACAGCGTGACGGCTTTCACCATTTCAGCGTACTAAACTAGAGCGGCTGATTAGTAAGGATCAGCTTGCCGCCGCTTTCGGCAAGCGTGTTCAGATGCTCGGCGCCCACCAGTTTCGTCAGCCGTTCCAGCGCTGGACGGCTGGCAACAATGTAACAAAGCTCCTGTTTCAACCACATTTCGCGCCACTGCGCATCGTCGATGAAGACGTCGGGCGCGCCGGGCGCATAAGAGCCGTAGACGAGATTGTGGAACCGCCCGTTGAGCAGCAGGGCCCGGCGGTTCGTGTAGAAAAAGACCGACGAGAACGTGTAGTAATGATGGTCGACGATCAGCTTGCCCTCAGGCGCGCTGATCAGTGCGTCGGCCAAAGGCTTGGAGGACAGGTAGGGGTCAAACACCACCAGGGCCATGCGCGCGGCTTGGAAGAAGAGCACGGCCATGACGGCGGCGGCGAGAAACGCCCTGCGGGCATGGAACAACATCGTACCAATCGCGCCGGTAGCGAAGGCGATGGCCGCGGCAAGCAGGGGCGCGCGCAAGTAGGCGAAGGATTTCAGTGTCAGGTCCTCGATGTGGCCAAGCGAAAGCGTATATGCACCCGGGTTCTGACTCAATGCCGAGGAAATGTCGCCCGGCGTCGGCAGGCCTCGCGTCAGGAACCACAGCGTTCCGGCGGCGACGGCGCAGAGTGCCAGGATGATCGAGAGAACACGCGTACCCCACCGGTTCCACTTGTCCTCGGTTGCCATGGCCGAGCCGAGCAGCAACGCCAAAGCCGGGTAGCAGGGCATCGAATAATATTCCTGCGTGGTCGAAAACGTGAAGAAGACGAGAATAAACAGGGTCCAGCACAGCGCGAGCAGTCGCGTCTTTCCGGCCCGGTCCGTTGGGCGGAAAGAAAGCTTGGCGACCGACGGGAAATAGACGCTCCAGGGGAACAGCCAGACCAGATGGAACAGCCAGAACCAGATGCGCGGTACAGTGTTGTAATCGCGCGGGTAGCGCAGGTTCAGAAAGCGCAGCACCTGTTCGTTCATCACGAAAAACCACAGAAAACCGTGGTATTCGCCAGGTGTGGAGTGAAACGTAAAGTCGAAATACGGAGGATTGCGCAGCGTCGCGAGAACGTGCCACGGAGCCGCGACGGCGATGATGATCCCGATGCCCTCGAGTGGCCGCAGACGCGTCCACAACCGCAATTGCTGCGTGATCGCCAGATAAATCAATACTGCCGCGACCGGAAACACCACACCGATCAGGCTCTTCAGAAGCAGGCTGGTTCCCAGGGTCGCGGCGAAGACGTAGGCCCAGAACTTCGGCCGAGGTTCCTCATTGTCAATGGCGCGCAGGAAGGCCCACATCGACAATGCCATCGCCAGCGCGACCATCACGTCCGGAATCTGAATGCGCGTGAACAAAAACAAACCCACGCAGGTGGAGATCACCAGACCCGCATAAAATCCGGCCTTGCGTCCGAACGCCCACATGCCGAACGCCGCCGTGAGCCACGCCAGCGCGATGGACGACAACGCCACGGGAATGCGCGCGGACCAGTCGTGCACGCCGAAGATCTTGTAGCAGATCGCGATCAGCCAGTAGATCAGCGGCGCTTTCTCGATATACATTACGCCATCCAGGCGTGCCGTCACCCAATCGCCCGAATCGAGCATGTTGCGCGCGATCTGCGCCTGCACGGCGTCCACGTCGTCCATGAGCGACGGCGGGGAAACCATGCAGCCGATGTAAATGGCGGCGGCGAATAAGATGACGATTAGATAGAGGTGAAGACGTGGTCCCTGGCGGACCTCGACGGCTCCGCCAAGTTCGTTTGTATGTTCCATTTCCTCATCCAAAGGAATAAAGTGGTCAGCCCCCACAGATGGTAGCCAAGGTTGGCCCGTTTTTCCATGTGCGCTCGGATATAGGCGTGAATCGGTTCCATGCGGAAAAAGTCGCCATGGTTCTTGGATGCAAAATCGACAGCCTCGGACAACAAAGGCTTTAAGGGTCCGCGGAACCATTCGTGCGCCGGGATATCGAAGCCGATTTTCGCACGCGATAGCGTGGAGGCAGGCAGTTTGCCGCTCATCATGTCGCGTAAAATCACTTTTTGCCGCGAGCCCTGGATCTTGAACCGGTCCGGCAGAGTCGCCGCAAACTCGACGATACGATGATCCAGGAACGGCGGCCGCACTTCTATGGCATGCGCCATGCTAATGCGGTCGGCCTTGGTCAGGATGTCGTCGGCCAGGTAGTATTTCTGATCGAACGCCAGAAAATCGGCCAGGCGTGTGCCGACGCCCGAGGTGATCGAATCGAGCGCGCGCGGCAGATCCACGGCAACCAGCGCTCGTTTTTCGTCGTCTGAAAACGTGCCGTTCCAGTAAACATGCGCCCGGCCGGGAGACATCAGGCAGCCGTCGAGGAAGCGCTTGACCTTATATTCGAAACCGATCTTCTCGTTGGAAACCGGCAGCAGATTCGCTGCCGCGCGCGCCAGCTTCAGCGCGAAACGCGGCACGACGCGGGCGCGATTGGCATAGAGGCTCGCCCGTTGCGTCAGATATCCACCGAACAGTTCGTCCGCGCCCTCGCCGCTCAAGGCGACGGTCGCCGTCTCCTTGGTCAGCTTCGAAAGAAACCAAACGGGCAGCGCGCCGGCGTCGGCGCTCGGTTCATCGGAAAAATGGGCGAACTCCTCGATCGTGCAGGGGAGATCCAGGCCTGCGCTCACGTCGAACTGCTGATGATCCGTCCCGTAATGCGAGGCGATCCGTGCGATGGCGTCCGATTCATCGAAGCTCTGGCCGCGGAAGGAGATGGAAAACGTCTTCAGGCGCGCGCTGTAGGCCTCGGCGGCATAGTGCACGATGGTCGAGGAGTCGATGCCGCCGCTCAGCCATACGCCCAGCGCCACATCAGAAGCGAGATGCTCCTTCACCGACTGTTTCAGCAGGCGATCCAACTCCGCTTGCGCATCGGCGTCCGTCCAATTCTTCTCGGAGAACTGCGGAGGAGTCCAGTACGGTTCCGTTCGCGTCCTGCCCGCGCGCCATTCGAGCCAATGCCCTTGAGGGAGCTTTCGGATGCCCTCCACCAGCGTCCACGGGGCTGGGACGTAATTCATCGAGAGATAGCAGTCCAGACCGTCCAGGCACAGGCGACGTTCAATCTCCGGGTGAATCAGAATGGCCTTCAACTCGGAGCCGAAATACAGTTCTCCCCTCTGCTCCACCAGGTACAGGGGCTTGATACCCATGCGGTCGCGCGCCAGAATCAGGCGACCGTCGTGCTCGCTCCACAAGGCGATGCCGAACATCCCGCGTAGCTTGGCGAAGCAGCCGGTATCCCACTCGCGGAAGGCCTCGAGAACGGTTTCGGTGTCGGCGTGGGACTGGAATTTGTGACCCAGCGCTTCCAACTCCGTCCGCAATTCCCGGTGATTATAGATCTCTCCGTTGAACGCGATCGCCGTGGAGCGGTCCGCCGAGACGATGGGCTGATCGCCCGCAGCCAGGTCGATGATTTTCAGGCGCGTCGCGCCGATGGAGACGTCGCACGATTGGAAGACGCCCTGCTGATTCGGGCCGCGATGCCTCAAGGTATCGACAGCCCTGCGAATCAGGTCCGGGTCATTCGGTTGCCGGCCGGAGTGCGTGAATCCGGCGATCCCGCACAAGGCTCAATCTCCCCCGGTCAATGACAGGGCATCCGCCGTCTTATGCGAACGCTGATTCTTGGCATTGCGCCAGTTCACCTGCGGCAGGAACAAGGCGCGGTCCACGCGATCCTGATACTTCATCGCGATGTTCATCAGCGAGTCGAGCAGCGAATCGGACAGGAAGTGCGGGCGCAGGCCCAAGTCCACCAGTTTCGAGTGCTTGGCGTTGTAGTAGTGCTTCTCCGCCTCCACGCGAGGCGTCGGCATGTGCTCGATTGTCACTGGGAGCCCCATCTCGTCAGCGGCCGTCTTCACCATGTTCGCTAAGTCTAGCACCGAAAACTGTTCGGTGAACTGGTTGTAGACGCGGCACTCGCCGGGAGCGGCGGGGTTGTGGCAGGCAATCTCAATGCAGCGCACCGTGTCGCGAATGTCGAGGAAGCCGCGAGTCTGTCCGCCCGTTCCGTACACGGTCAAGGGATGCCCCACGGCCGCTTGAATGCAGAAACGGTTCAAAACAGTGCCGAAGACTTCGTCGTAATCGAAGCGATTGATCAGCGCCTCGTCCAGCGCGACTTCGTCCGTAAGAGTGCCGTAGACCACGCCCTGGTTCAGATCGGTGGCGCGCAGGCCCCAGATCTTGCAGGCGAACATCATGTTGTGGGAGTCATGCACCTTCGACAGGTGATAGAACGAACCTGGCTGCTTGGGGAAGGGAAGCACGTCGCTGCGGCCGTTGTGCTCGATCTTGATATAGCCCTCTTCGATGTCGATATTGGGCGTACCATACTCGCCCATGGTGCCGAGCTTGATGATGTGGCAGTCCGGCGCCAATTCCTTGATCGCGAAGAGCAGGTTCAGGGTGCCCACGACGTTATTCACTTGCGTGAAGACGGCGTGCTTGCGGTCGATCATCGAGTACGGCGCGGCGCGCTGCTCGGCGAAGTGGACCACCGCATCCGGGCGAAACGCCGCGATCATCTCGGAGAGAAAGTCGTAATCGGTCACGTCGCCGACGAAGGATTCGATAACCCTGCCGGTGAGATCCTGCCAGACGCGCAGGCGTTCCGTCAGAGGCCGGATCGGAGTGAGCGTCTGAGCGCCCAGTTCAAAATCCCACTGGCGGCGCAGGAAGTTATCGACGATGGCAACCTCGTGCCCTTTTCTCGATAGGTAAAGAGCTGTTGCCCAGCCGCAGTATCCGTCTCCCCCAAGCACACAAATTCTCATTTGGTCCTAAGCTCCTCTCGTCAACGGCCAGACACGCGGCCACACCAACCAGTGTAATGCGGGTAACCCTCAGTAAATAGTAAAGATGCTGTTTTTCCAAAATGGGTTACAAAGAAACTCCTCTGCTCCCCGATTGCCGTGTTTGAAGTATGCCAAACGGCGAATTCTACCGCGGCCAAAGGAAACGGGTAGATTCCGCTAACCGTTTTAGTTCCTAATACAAGAATCGCGTTTGCTCTCTTGACTCGAATTCCCTTCGTGATATTATCCTCGTAGAATCACCGGGAATACTACTCCGCTATAAGGTTATTGTTAATAAACGGTTACTAGAGATAGATATTCGACACTAGCTGCTGGAGGTCCAGGTGAGCTTATCCAGAAGGACGTTTGTACGGGCTGCGGGGGGCGCCGTGGCGGCGACGGTCATAGGCTTCGATGTCCGCTCCGCTTACGCCCAATCCCAGGAACTGAAAATCTCCAAGACCACCGAGACGAGGTCCACGTGCCCCTATTGTGCGGTGGGCTGCGGTGTGATCATTCACACCCTGGGCGACAAAGCCAAGAACGTCACCACTCAGGTCGTTCACGTCGAAGGCGACCCGGACTGCCCCATCAATCGCGGCACGCTTTGTCCCAAGGGATCGTCCCTTTATCACGACATTCTGAATGACCGCCGCCTGTTGCGGCCCGAGGTGCGGCGCCCCGGCTCCGACCGTTGGGAGCCGATTCCGTGGGATCAGGCGTTTGAAGAAATCGGGCGCCATATCAAGAGCGCGCGCGACCAATCCTTCGTCGCCACCGACGCAAAGGGCCGCACCGTCAATCGTTGCGAGAACATCGCCTTTATCGGCGGCTGTACGGACACGAACGAATTCAATTATCTGCTGGTCAAATCCATGCGCAGCATGGGAGTGACCCATATAGAAAACCAGGCCAGGGTTTGACACGGTCCCACGGTCTCCAGTTTGGGGCCCACATTCGGACGCGGTGCGATGACCAATGGCTGGGTCGACATCAAGAACACAGACATGATGTTGATCATGGGCGGCAATCCGGCCGAAAACCACCCCTGTGGTTTTAAATGGGCGATTGAAGCCAAGCGTAACCGCAACGCCAAGATGATCGTGGTCGATCCGCGTTACACGCGGACGGCGGCCACCGCGGACATGTTCCTCCAGATCCGCGCCGGCGCCGATATAGCGTTCCTCGGTGGCGTGATTCGCTACGCCATCGAAAATGGCCGCATCGCAAGAGAGTACCTGGCGAATTACACCAACGCGGCGTTCCTGGTGCAGGAAGGTTTTAAGCTTCCTGAAGACGGCCTGTATTCCGGCTTCGACGAGGCTTCCCATACCTACGACCGTTCCAGCTGGAATTATGAAGCCAAGGGCGGGCCCGCGACGCCCAACGCGTTGCCTGGAAACGTGGCCGTCGACCTCACGCTCGAACATCCTCGTTGCGTGTATCAGTTGCTGAAGGAGCAATACTCGCGCTACACGCCGGAGATGGTCGAGCGCATCACTGGCATCCCCAAGGACCAATTCCTGAAAGCGGCCGAACTGTTCACGTCGGTCCGCAAGAACGGCGACATGAAAAATGTCGCGACGATCATTTACGCTGTCGGCTGGACCCAGCATAGCTTTGGGACCCAGATCATCCGCACGGCTGCGATGCTGCAACTGCTGCTCGGCAACGTCGGCCGCGCCGGCGGAGGCGTCAACGCGCTGCGCGGACATTCGAACATTCAGGGCGCCACCGATATGGCCGGGTTGTACGACACGCTGCCCGGTTACTTGAAGATTCCCAGCGTGGACGATAAGGATTTCGATGCCTGGATGAAGCGAATCACGCCGACGTCGTCCAAGCCCAATGAATGGGAGTCGTTCAATTACTGGTCGAACACGCCGAGATTCGCGGTGTCGCTACTCAAGTCCATGTACGGCGCGGCGGCCACCAAGGAAAATCACTGGGCGTTCGACTATCTTCCGAAAGTCGACCGCGCCTACTCCTGGACCCACATCTTCGACGACATGTACCAGGGGAAGGTACAAGGCCTGATCGCGTTCGGCATGAACGCCGTCGCCATCGGACCGAATTCGCAGAAAAACATCGACGCGCTGAAGAAGGCGAATTTCCTTGTAGTCTGCGACATCTATCCCGAAGAGACCAGCGATTTCTGGCGAGCGCCCGGCGTCACGCCCGAGGAAACCAAGGCCATCCAGACCGAGGTTTACCGCCTGCCCGGCGCGGGTTTTGCCGAAAAAGACGGCACCTTCGTCAACTCCGCGCGCTGGCTGACATGGAAATGGGCCGCCGTCCCCACGCCCGGCGACTCCAAGCTCGATCAAGAAATTCTATCGCGCATCTTTTTGAAGGTCCGCGAGCTGTACCGGAAAGAAGGCGGAGCCTTCCCGGATCCGATTCTGAATTTGACCTGGAATTATTCGGTCGCCGCGAATCCTCCGCTTTCCGAAGTCGCGAAAGAATTGAACGGACGCGCCTTAGAAGATGTAGAGGACAAGACAACGAAGGCCGTCATGAAAGCCGGCCAGCAACTTCCGGGGTTCTCGTGGCTGCGCGACGACGGCTCGACCGCTTGCGGAAACTGGATCTGGTGCGGTTCTTGGACCGAAGCGGGCGCCCAGACGCAGCGCCGCGACAATGCGGATCCCTCCGGCCTCGGAATCCATCCGGGCTGGGCATGGACGTGGCCGATGAACCGCCGGGTGCTCTATAATCGCGCTTCCTGCGATTTGTCTGGCAAGCCTTGGGACCCGTCCCGCGCTCTCGTTTGGTGGAACGAAGGGCAAAAAAAATGGGTCGGCAACGATGTGCCGGACTTCAAAGCCGATTCGCCGCCCAAGGATCACATGGGTCCGTTCATCATGAACGTCGAGGGCGTCGGCCGCATCTTCGCGCCCCTCGGAGCCTTCGCCGACGGGCCATTTCCCGAGTTCTACGAGCCGACGGAGAGCCCAGTCGACAACGCTCTGCACCCGAAGCGTTCCAGGAATCCGGTGGCCCAGCGTTTCAGCACGGCGATGGATAAGTACGGCACGCCGGCGGACGGATTCAATATCGTCTGTACCACGTATCGCCTGACCGAGCACTATCATTACTGGACCAAGAACAATCCCATGAACGTGCAACTGGTTCCGGAGCCGTTCGTCGAAATTCCCGTGGAACTGGCGGCCGAGCTCGGCATCAAGGGCGGCGACAAAGTGAAGGTCTCCAGCATCCGCGCCAATTATCAGGCCAAAGCAATGGTCACGCATCGCATTAAGCCCATGACCATCGACGGCAAGAAGGTCTATCAGATCGGCATTCCCATTCACTACGGATTCCGGGGCATTCAGGAGGATGCTGGAAGAACCGCGCGCTCTCTGATCAACTCCCTCACGCCCACGGTGGTCGATCCGAATGCCCGCACGCCAGAATTCAAGGGCTTTTTGGTGAAACTGGAGAAAGCGTGATGAGCAACGGACCCCTCCAGATCAAAGCCATTTCCGGCCACGCCGGACCCGTTCCGGGGCTCGATACCTCGCGCGACTACAGTGTCGCTAAGCTGATCGACGTCACCACCTGCATCGGCTGCAAGGCCTGCGAGGTGGCGTGCCTCGAATGGAACGGCTACCCGTTCCGCGAAACCTCCTTCGACAACACGTATCAGACCATGCCCGACACGGCGTGGAATTACTACAATCTGATCCGCTTCAATGAACACGTCGCCGAGGACGGCACGCTGAGCTGGCTGATGCGCAAAGACGGCTGCATGCACTGCGCCGATCCGGGCTGCCTGCGCGCCTGCCCCTCCGACGGAGCCATCGTGCAGTACGCCAACGGCATCGTGGATTTTCATCAGGAGCACTGCATCGGCTGCCAGTATTGCGTCAGCGGCTGTCCGTTCAACATCCCGAAATTCAACGCCGAAACGAAAAAGGTTCATAAATGCACCCTGTGCTCGGATCGCGTGGGCGCTGGCCTGGAGCCGGCTTGCATCAAAGCCTGCCCGACGGGTTGCCTGCACTTCGGCACGAAAGAGGATATGAAGGATCTCGCCGAGAAGCGCGCCGCGCAGCTTCGCCAGCACACCGCGCACACCAACGCCGGCGTCTACGACCCTCCGGGCGTCGGCGGCACGCACGTGATGTACGTGCTGCACGACATCGATCATCCGGAGCGCTACGGCGGCCTCCCTAAAGATCCGCAGATCCCAATCCTGGTGCGAATCTGGAAGGGACCGCTAAAATGGCTCGGCAACGCCGCGATCCTTGGAGGCATTTTGGGCGCGGCGATTCACTACCTGCGATTCGGTCCGAAAAAGGAATCCCATGAGGAGGCGCACGGTGATTGAACGCTACCCATTTCACGAACGCTTCTGTCATTGGCTGACAGGTTTTGCGTACATATATTGCCTGGCCACCGGCCTAGCGTTCTATTCGCCTTATGTGTTCTGGCTTGCGATCATGCTGGGCGGAGGGCCGACGTCCCGATTCTGGCACCCGGTGATCGGCGTGGTGTTCGTCGGCGCACAAATGTGGATGCATCACATCTGGCGGGGCGATGTGAAGTTCGTTCCAGAGGACCGCGAGTGGCTCGATAAGACGAAGTATTACGCGACAAATCAGGACGAAAAGGTCCCGCCGCAGGGAAAATACAACGCCGGGCAGAAAATCTTCTACTGGGCAATGTATTACGGCGCGTTCCTGCTGGTCCTCTCGGGCGCAGTGATGTGGTTCCCCGAACTGATATCGGTCTCGTTCGGCTGGATTCGTCCGCTAGCCATTTTCGTTCATGAGGGCGCGGCACTGGTCACCATCGGTGCCTTCATCATCCACGTCTATATGGGCGCGTTCATGGTTCCGGGAAGCGTCGATGCGATGCTGCACGGGTTCGTGACCAAGGATTGGGCCAGAGCCCACCACAGGCTATGGTTCCATCAGAAAACGGGCGAATAAAGATAGAGCGCGCAAGGCTGCTGGCGCGTAAATTCCCCGAAAGCTCCCACTTGTTGGAGACGTACATCCAAATCACGCAGCTGCAGGAAGAAATCGCGGCGGGCAAGCTGAAGGAGTTGCGCCAGTGTTTTTCAAGGCTTCGTGCGCTGCCGTTGCCCGAACCCTTGGCGTCGTTTCCGTTGAACGAGGATCTGATGGAGACAGAGCCTCAGACTCCCGAAGCAAGATTCTTCTTGCGGGTCCTGATGCAGCCGCACGCCGAGCGCCATCGCCGGCCTCCATCCGAGCCGTATGGCGGAACCTGCCCTTCATGCGGCCAGAAACCGGTGGCCGGCGTGATGCGTGGAGAGGGGGACGGCGCAAAGCGCGCCCTGGTCTGTTCGATGTGCGCGCTTGAATGGCCGTACCGCCGCCTGATCTGTCCGAATTGCGGCGAGGAGGATAAGGAGAAACTTCCCATTTACACAGCCGCCCAGATCGACCACGTGCGCGTTGAGGCATGCGACACATGCCGGACCTACATCAAGTCAGTCGATTTGACCAAGGACGGCTTCGCCGTGCCGCAGGTGGATGAAATCGCCACCGTGGTCCTGAACTTGTGGGCGGATGAGCGGGGGTATGGGAAGGTGGAGACGAATATTCTGGGGATGTGACTCAACGTCGACGGTCCTTCAGACGAGTTCCAGACGAATCTCCCGCCCCACCGCTTGCGCCGCTTTGCGCAAGGTACTTAGGGTTATCGAGTCATATTCCGGATCGAGCAGGCGGTCGAGCGCGGCGCGGCTGGTGTGCATCCTTCGTGCCATCTCCGCTTTAGAGAAGCCATTTTAATCGGCCTCACCCAAACTCGAGTCCAGCTCCGGCATACACCACCGCATTGTTCGGATGCAGCACACGCCCTCGCGTCATGCGCGTAAGGCGCCGGTAAATCTTGAAGCCTTCCGACTTGGGAAGCTCCGAAGGAAAGGTGTCCCACAGAATTTCCCCTCCGCAGTGGCGCGCCAGATACCAGTGGAGCAACGCCACGGCTGATTCCTTTGACCGGCTTACGCACGGTCCGAACCGGGTGCCTCTTCCCATGGCGATCGCGCCCGGCGCCGATGCCGATTCGATTCTAGACAGTCGGGCGAGCAGTGCGCAACGATCGGCTCCAAAGGCCTCCCCGTCGAGCTCGGGGTCGGGGAGATAGACGTCTGCTTTCGCCGGCGGCGACGGCAGCGGACTGCGAATCCAGCGCTCGATGGGGCATTCGTCAACGAAGCCAAACTGGCGGTAAAGAGGCGCGCCCATTTCGGTGGCGTCGAGCTTGACGGTTTCGACGCTCCCCAAATGATCGAGCGCGCGCTGCATCAAGGCTCGGGCGAAGCCTCGTCCGCGATACTCGGGATGTGTCAGAACCATGCCGATCCAGGCAAGCCGCGTCCCGTAGGGGATGGTCGTCGTGGTGGCCACAACGTTACTGTCTGCCTCGATCGCGAAACAGCCGTCCGGGTTCATCTCGATCGCCAGCCGCCAATCATCCGCCGTCTGATTCCAGCCGGCGGATTGGCTGAGCGCGCAGGCGTCCGGAACGTCGGCGAGCGTCAGCATCCTGGCGCGGATTGACATGTTTCCGGGTCCGATCCTACCATGCGGATGTGCTGGTGAACGACGAGGCTGCTCTGCAGGATCTTCTCTCCACTCCTTCCGACGCCGACCGCGCGGCTTTGGCCGGAGTTCGCGAAATGATCGTCATCGGCGCGGGCGGAAAAATGGGCCCGAGCCTTGTCGCCCGAGCGCGCCGGGCTGCGCCGCACGCGAACATCATCGCGGTGACGCGCGAAACGTGTGATTTACTCGATCGCCGTCAGGTCGGTGCGCTGCCGGATTCCAAAAATGTCGTTTTCTTGGCCGGGCGGAAGTTCGGTTCTACCGGCAATGAGGGTCTCACCTGGGCCACGAACGCGCTCATTCCCGCGTATGTCGCCGAGCGCTATCGAAACGCGCGGATCGTCGCGCTGTCCAGCGGAAACGTCTATCCGCTCACGCGCGACGGCGCGACTGAGCGGACTCCTCCCGAGCCTGTCGGCGAGTATGCGCAATCGGTGCTGGCGCGGGAGCGCATGTTCGAGTATTTCTCTTCGCGCAATGGCACGCGTGTCGCGCTGCTGCGGTTGAACTACGCCATCGATCTTCGCTACGGCGTGTTGCTCGATCTCGGCCAAAAAGTCTTCGCGCGAAAGCCGGTTTCGCTGGCGATGGGATCGGTCAACGTGATCTGGCAGGGCGATGCGAATTCGGTCGTATTGCGCGCGCTCGCGATGGCGGCATCCCCACCGTTTGTGTTGAACGTCACCGGGCCGGAGATCCTGCGTGCCCGGGACATTGCAGTCCTGTTCGGGCAGATCTTCGGCGTCGAGCCGATCTTCGAAGGCGTCGAAGCAGAAACCGCTCTGCTCAGCGACGGGCGTTTATGCGCGCGGCTGATGGGTGCGCCGTCGGTGAGCGTGGACGAGATGATCGCCATGGTGGCCGGCTGGATTCGCGCCGGGCGCGCGACGCTCGATAAGCCGACGCACTTCGAGGTCCGCGATGGAAAATTTTGATTGGCGCGCGAGGCTGCGCGCGGGCGTGGTGATTCCCGCTCATCCATTGGTTCTGACTAAAGAGCGCAAGCTCGACGAAGAGCGGCAGAGCCGTTTGACGCGTTATTACGTCGACTCCGGTGCGGGAGGCGTCGCCGTGGGCGTCCATACCACTCAGTTCGCCATCCGGGAACATGGACTCTTCGAACCGGTGCTCGCGTTAGCTGCCGCGAAAGCGGCTGGTGTAATCAAAATCGCCGGCGCGTTCGATGTGAAGGAAGCGGCCGTCGCGGCCCGGCTCGGCTATCATGCGGCCCTGGTGATCCCCCGGCGCGGCGAATCGCCGGACGATCTGCTTGCGCGCGCCCGCCATGTCGGAGAAGTGCTGCCCCTGATCGGCTTTTACTTGCAGCCCGCGGTCGGCGGATGCGTTCTGAACCGTGAATTCTGGGCCCGATTCGCCGCGATGGAGTGCGTCGTGGGCATCAAGGTTGCACCGTTCGACCGCTATCGCACGATTGACGTTCTCGACGGCGTGATCGACTCCGGCCGCGCGGGGGAGATCGCGCTCTACAGCGGCAACGACGACCACATCGTGCTCGACTTGATGACGAGCTATCGCGGTCTCCGTTTCGTCGGCGGGCTGCTGGGGCAGTGGGCGGTCTGGACCAGGAATGCGGTTAAAATGCTTGGATCGATTCAAGAGAATCCCACGGCACCGAAACTCCTCAAGCTTGCCGGCGAGCTCACTGCCGCCAACGCGGCGATATTCGACGTTGAGAATGGATTCAGGGGCTGTATCGCCGGTGTCCACGAGGTCCTGCGGAGGCAGGGCTTGATGGAAGGCATCTGGTGCCTCGATCCACACGAGGGCTTATCGCCTGGGCAGGCGGAAGAAATCGACCGGGTGTATGCGATGTTTCCACACCTGGCGGACCATTCGGCCGGATGAGCCGGGAACGGTGTCCTGGGCTTGGTCTTGTGGCAGAGCACCTTACGCGTCAGATCGGTGTCGTATGTTTATACTATTTTTCCCCGCAGACGGGGAAATCCTGGCACAGTGTGAGCCGGGTATTACGAAACTCTGACAGTTGCTTCCGGCAACTCTGTGGAAGAATTATACGTGTACACCTCTCTCCCGACGATTATCCAGGGCGGCATGGGCGTTGCCGTGTCGAACTGGCGGCTAGCCCACGCCGTCTCCTCGCTAGGGCAACTCGGAGTCGTATCAAGCACCGCGCTCGATCAGGTTTTCGCGCGTCGTCTGCAGGATGGCGATCCCGGCGGCTTCATGCGCCACGGGCTGGATCATTTCCCCTTCCGTGAGATGGCGGAGCGCGTCTGGAGCGACTACTTCATCCCGGGCGGCAAGCCCGCTTACGCTTCGTATGAGAAATCGCCCGCCTTCGAGCTGAACACGCCCCGCCCGAGGCAGGAACTGTGTATCGTGGCGAATTTCGTCGAGGTGTTTCTGGCCAAGGAAGGACACGGCAACCCGGTCGGCATCAATTGCATGGAAAAAATTCAGCTCCCGTTCCTGCCGTCGATCTACGGGGCGATGCTGGGCGGCGTCGATTACGTGCTGATGGGTGCCGGGATTCCTCTGAAGGTTCCCGCCGTGCTGGACGGACTCGCCTTTCATGAAGCAGTTTCGTATCCGTTGCCCGTAACGGGCGCGACGGATGCGGACGACACCACCATCCACTTCGATCCGCGCGATTTTATGGAATTCTCGATGGTTCCTTTGAAGCGGCCGATGTTTCTGCCGATCATCGCCTCCAACACGCTTGCGGTGACAATGCTCAGGAAGGCCAACGGCCGCGTCGACGGGTTCGTGATAGAGGGTCCCACGGCGGGCGGCCACAATGCTCCTCCGCGCGGGAAATTGCAGTTGAACGAGGCGGGCGAACCCATATACGGCGAGCGTGACGTTGTGGATCTGGCCAAGCTCCGCGAACTCGGCGTGCCGTTCTGGCTGGCCGGCGGATACGGCAGTCCGGACAAGATCAGGGAAGCTCTGGCCGAGGGCGCGGCGGGCGTGCAAGTGGGGACGGCGTTCGCGTTCTGTGAGGAATCGGGGCTGACGGAAGATTATCGCGTGTCGGTATTGGAGAGCGTGGCGCGGGGGACGGCCCGGGTGAAGACGGACCCGGTTGCCTCGCCCACGGGATTTCCCTTCAAAGTGGCTCGTGTGGTGGGGTCGAATTCAGAGGACGAAATGTTCGAGGAGCGGCCTCGCATCTGCGACCTCGGATATCTGCGCGAGGCCTACAGAACCGAGGACGGCTCGATCGATTATCGCTGCTCGGCGGAGCCCGTGACGACGTACGTCGCAAAGGGCGGCAAGCTCGAAAATACCGTGGGTCGCAAGTGCCTGTGTAACGGCCTGATGGCGAACATCGGGCATCCGCAGGTGAGGGCGGGGAATCGGGTGGAACGGGGCCTGATCACGTCGGGCGACGATGTGACGGAACTGGCTCAGTTCTTCCCGCCGGATGGGATTCTGTACACGGCGGAGGATGTGGTGCATCGGCTGCTGGAAGGCGTCGCGGCAGCGTCGGTGAGGGTTGAGGAAGAAGTCTTGCAGGAGCGGTGAGTGCCAAAGCTGTTTAAAAAGCGGCTGCCGCCAAGATTGGCCGCCCCACATTCCGGCCCGACCACATCGTGCCTCTTGCAGTCCTCGCGATTTCTTGGCTGCCGGTTTGACGGGCCTTTTGAAATCCTAACTTAGCCGCTACACGGCGGAGTTCCTCCGCGCGAGCACTATGCATGGACGATGGCCGTTGTGTCCTGGGGCATTGGAAGCCCGCTCTCGTTGTGCTCTGCTTCGATGATCTCGAATACCTTCGCCAGTTCCGCCAAAGCTTCTTCGGCCGTCGCCATCAAGGCATGGCACCCTGGAACCGGCGGAATTTCCGCCACCCACCCATCCGGGTGGTTTCGATAAAGCACCACTTTACAATCGTCGAAGTTCACTCCTTCAAATTTAGGGCAAGAGGCACTGCTTTGGTATACTCCTACCGATCATGACCACCACCGAAATCCTCTACGACGTCTCGGAAGGCATCGCGACCATTACCCTCAACCGGCCTGACAAGCTCAACGCATGGACCGGGCAGATGGGCATCGAGGTTCGCGAGGCGATGGAGGCCGCGCAGGCAGACTCGAATGTTCGCGTGATTATCCTCACCGGAGCAGGCCGCGGATTCTGTGCGGGCGCAGATATGTCCCTGCTTACGGAACTGGCCGCGAAGGGTCACGATGCGGCGGCGGCGCAGGTGCTCGGGCATCAGAGGCAATCCAAATTCGGCGAGGACGAGCGGCCCGACTATCTGGGCACGTATTCGTACTTCCCGTCGATCAAGAAGCCGGTGCTCGCGGCGATCAATGGCCATGCTGTGGGCCTTGGATTCATTTTGTCGCTCTATTGCGACCTGCGGTTTGCATCGTCGGAGGCCAAGTTCGGCACGGCGTTCGCACGGCGCGGGCTCATTGCCGAATATGGGGTAGCGTGGATTCTGCCGAGGCTGATCGGGCCTGCAAACGCGCTCGATCTGCTGCTATCGGCGCGCATCATCGACGCTGCGGAGGCGCAGCGCATGGGACTGGCCAATCGCGTATTCCCCGCGGAAACGTTCATGCAAAATGTCCGCGAATATGCGCTCGATCTGGTGAAGCTGGTCTCACCCCGATCGATGGCGGTCATCAAACGGCAGATTTATCACGGTCTCTTACAGACGCTCGAAGAAGCGGCCGCAAACGCAGAGGAAGAAATCCTCAAGAGCCTGCGTTCCGAGGACTTTAAAGAGGGCGTGGCCCACTTCGCGGAGAAGCGTCCGGCGAAATTCACAGGCCGATAATCCCCTAGACGGACAGTTTGTAGCGAAACCGGACAGTGGAAAACAGGACAAATCCCTTTCTCGACCGTAAGTTGTAATAAACCTTGACCTTCGTTCGTCCCCTTGTCGACGATAATGGAGTGGAACGGGAATTGCACTCGTCTCGTAGTCGTTAAGAGAACCTTATCTAAACCAATGAATTGCATCCGAAGTGTTTTCTTCTTGTTGTTACTGAGCTTTACGGCGTTTGGACAGTCCTCCGAGGTGCGGATCGACATGCCCAAGCCGGTCCCGGTGGTGGGTCCGCTGTTGCGGCCTTTTCACTTTGAAAGACGCATCTTTTCACCCGCCAATTTGCAGAACACGCCTCGGCTGGAATCGCTGGTGCGAGCCGGGAACTTGTATCTATCGGTGCGCGATGTAATCGCTCTGACGCTTGAGAACAACCTCGACATTGCGATTCAGCGCTACGGGCCGTTCATGGCGCAGGAAGTTCTGCGTCGCGCCAACGGCGGTGGCCTGCTGCGAAGTGACATTAACACCGACATCATCGCCGGGCCGCAGAGCGTGAGCACGGCGGGCGTCAGCAGCGCAGGGAGCGGACTCGCGACGGGCGCGGGCGTGGGATCGACGGCCGGATTCGTCATCGGCTACGGCCCCAATCCTCCGAACCTCGATCCGAGCATCACCGCGCAGTTGCAGTTCGCGCACATCACCGCTCCCCAGACCAACACGATCGCTACGGGAACCACGGCACTGGTGACGGACTCGCGATATTACTACTTCGCCTATTCGCAGTCGTTCATCACCGGGACCTCGATTCAGGGATCGTTCACCAGTTCCCACAACGACATCAACAGCCCCTATCAGCTCTTGAACCCGGCGACGTCGGGCACGATCGATTTCAACATCAGCCAGAACCTGCTGCAAGGCTTTGGCAAGGCCGTCAACAACCGCAACATTCGCGTGGCAAAGAACAACCTGAAAGTGATGGACCTTACGGTGAAGCTGCAGGTGATTACCACCATCTCCGCCGTGATGAATCTGTACTGGGACCTGGTGAGCTTCAATGAAGACCTGCGCATCAAGAAGCAGGCCCTTCAACTCGCGCAGCAGTTGTACGACGACAACGTGGAGCAGGTGAAATTGGGGACGCTGCCTCCCATCGAGGTGACGCGCGCGGCGGCCGAGGTTTCGCAGCGCAAGGAAGACCTGCTGATTTCCGAAACGAATCTGGCCCAGCAGGAGACGGTGCTGAAAAACGCGCTAAGCCGTAATGGTGTGGAGAGCGTCTGGCTGGATCAGGTGCACATTATTCCGCTCGACAGCTTCGAGATTCCCAAGTTGGACGACGCCAAGCCGGTGGCCGACCTGATTCAGGAGGCGCTGGAAAACCGCCCGGAGATCGTGCAGACCAGGATCAATCTTGAGAGCAGCAAGATCAACGTCCAGGGAACGAAAAACAGCTTGCTACCGTCGTTCGGCGCGTTCGCGGACATGAACAACCAGGGGTTGACCGGTCCGGTGAATCCAAACTACAACGGATGCTGCGGCCCGGTGAATCCGTACTTCGTTGGCGGGTACAGTAATTTGCTGGCCCAGGAGTTCCGCCGCAATTTTCCTAACTACTCCGCCGGTTTCTCGATCAATATTCCGCTGCGCAACCGGCAGGCGCAGGCCGACTACGCCATGGATCAACTGACCATCCGGCAGAAAGAGCTTCAACTGCAGCGGTCGGTGAACCAGATCCGCGTCGATGTGAGGAACGCTGTGATCGGACTGCAGCAGGCGCGAGCGCGGTATGAAACGGCGGTCGCCACGCGCAAGCTCGCAGAGGAAAGCCTCCGGGCGGAGCAGGAGAAGTTCAAATACGGCGCCAGCGGCACCGACGTCACTACGGTGATCAACGCCCAGAAGGACCTGGTGAACGACCAGACGCTGGAAGCGCAGGCGATGGCGAATTACACGCATGCGAGGATCTCCTTTGACCAGGCGGTGGGCCGGACCCTGGATGTGAATCATGTGTCGATGGATGAGGCGATGTCGGGACGCGTGGCGCGCGAATCCGTCCTGCCGGCGTCCGTTACGGGAGAAAAGAAATGAGGCGCGTACTCGCGGTCTTATGCGTTTGCGCGACGCTTCGCGCACAGGCGCCGGTAGTGAGCCGGCCCACGACGCCCGTGTGGTGGAGGCCCTACGTTCCGTCGAGCATCTCCTCGACACGGATGACCAATTCGCAGCGCATTCATTCCTTGATGCGCACGGGCAAGCTGTACTTGACGCTGCAAGACGCGATTGCGCTGGCGGTGGAGAACGATCTGAACCTGGAAGTGGCGCGCAACGGTCCGGAGAACGCGGAATGGGCTCTGCAACGCGCAACTGCAGGCGGCGCGCCCCGCGGAGTCTCGAGCGCGCAGGGTCAGATCGGCGGCGCGGACTCCGGCCTCGGCGTGCTGGGCACGGCAGCCAGCGCAGGCATCAGCGCTGGCGGCGCGGGCAGTGCGAGCAATGGCGGCGGGGGCGGCGTCACCACGTCGCAGATCGGCACCACGGCTCAGGTGATGGACCCGTTCTTCCAAAACCAGAGCAGTTTTTCGCACATCACCTATCCCCAGACCAACCAGGCTCTGAGCGGCGTGGACGCGCTTGTGGCTGGACAGCGCATTTACAACAATCTGATCCAACAGGGTCTGCCGACGGGCGGCTTCGTACAGCTGAAAAGCTATGAGCAGTACCTGCATGAGAACTCGCCCGGCGATCAGTTCAATCCGGCTGTCGCGCCGTACCTGCAGTTGAGCACGCAGATTCCCGTATTTCAGGGGCGGGGCTTCGCGGTGAACTCGCGGCAGATTAAAGTTGCGCTGAACAACAAGACATCGGCTCGGGAAACGTTCCGGGCGCAGCTCGAAAGCCTCGTGTCGAACGTCGTGAACTCGTACTGGGATCTGGTGAGTGACGGCGACACGCTGAAGTCTCGCCGCGAAGCGTTGGATATCGCGCAGAAGTTTTACGACGACACCAAGGGACAGATCGAGCTCGGCTCGATGGCGCCAGTGGAGTTGCCCCGCGCGGCGGCAGAGCTGGCGGCGCGCAAGCAGGACGTGGGCATCGCGGAGGCGACTGTCCGCCAGCAGGAGGCCCTTCTGAAAGATCAAATGACAAGGGCGCCGGACCCCGAGATCGACGCCGCGGAAATCATCACGCTGGACCGCATCGACGTGCCAGCCGAGGATAATCTTCCTCCGCTGCGGGATCTTCTCGTCAGGGCCCTGGCCAAGCGGCCGGATATGGCGATCGCCAAAATGAGAGATGAAAGCGCGGCTCTCTCCAGCCTCGGCACGAGGGATGCTTTGTCGCCGACCGGGATCGCCTACGCGCAGGCCTACAATCGCGGCGCGGCGGGAACGCCTCAGGAGGTTCCCGGACATCAGCCGAATCCGTACTTCGCCGGCGGATACGGCACGGCTATGGGTCAGGTGTTTCGCAATAACTTTCCCAGCGAGGCGGGGGGATTCTACTTCCGCGCCCAACTGGGCAACCACCAGCCGCAGGCCGACTACGGCGTGGAACAGCTGCAGTTGAAACAGAGCGACGTCAGCAGCATGCGCGACAAGAACGCGATCCTGGTGGAAATTTCCAACGAAATGATCGCCCTCAAGCAGGCGCGCGCACGCTATGTGACGGCTGTGGAGGGGCTGAAGCTGCAGCAACAGCTCCTCGAAGCCGAGCGGAATCGCTTCTCGTTCGGCACCGGCACCACCAGCGCGATCATCGTGGCGCAGCGCGCTGTCGTCGCCGCGCAGACAACGCTGGTGAGCAGCCTGTCGGCCTACGTTCGCGCGAAGACCAACCTCGACAAAGCGCTCGGAGAGACGCTCGAAGTAAATAAGGTCTCGGTGGATGAAGGTCTGGACGGCCGCGTCGCGCGTGAGTCGAAGGCTCCCTAAGTGCTTCTGCGGTGTGCGAGGAGAGCATTGATATCAGCGCTCTCCAGCACGCGCTTGGGCGCTCCCTGGCGTGCGGCTTTGATCATCGCCCGGCCGAGGATCTCGCTGGTGGTCGCGTATTTTGGAAGGTATTTCAGCAACAGCGGATTCAGCGGTGCCAGGATCTTATAGAGGATGCGGTAGAGCGCTGTCTTCGACTGAATGCCGTGCAAGGGCTGGATGAATCCCGGCCGGAACATGTACGCGGCTTTGAATGGCATCTGGAGCAGGGCATTCTCCGTTTCGCCTTTCACGCGAGCCCACATCTGGCGTCCGGCGCTGTCCGTGCCTGCGCCGGAGATAAAGCAGAACGTCATGCCGGGATTCAGCTCTGCCAGCGTGCGGGCCGCGCCTACCGCGTAATCGTAGGTGACATGCCGATAGTCCGCCTCCTTCATGCCGACCGAAGAGACGCCCAGGCAGAAGAAGCAAGCGTCGTAGCCCGACAGGCGATCCCGGATGGGCGTCAGATCCGCAATGTCGCGATGGAGAACTTCGGTGAGCTTCGGATTGGTCTGTCCGGTCGCGCTGCGGCCGATGGAGAGAATCTTTTCGATGCCGGGATCAAGCAGGCATTCGCGCAGCACGCCCTGACCCACCATGCCGGAGGCTCCGAACAGAATTGCGTTCATGCGATCCAGCTTGCCACAACCAATGAGCCAGTTCGTCGCTGCTACGGACGTTTCTCAGAAACCGGGCGTCCGGCCACCCACGCCTTATACGGAGCGACGACCTGGACGTCCGGGAGCATGCACTTCACCGTGAAATCCTTGAGGGCGCCCGCGCCGTTCGCGGGAGGAACGAGAAACTCCACCAGGTACTGGTTGGCCAGGTGCGTGGCGATATCGGCCAGAAACGGCGCCAGCGACGGCAAAGGCCCGAACGTCGTGAAATAAGCCTCGCCGCCGGTCTCGTCCGCCACGTGAGCCAATTGCACTTGTCCCGCGTACAGCTTGGTGAAATCGCGCGCCGTATAATCCGCGCTCGGGTGATAGATGGCGTACACCGTGATGCCGGCTCGCTGCGCTTCTTCAATGGCCGATTCCGCGTTGGGATCGGGAGCGTTATCCTGAACGGCCGGATCGAAGCCGTTGGAGATCATGACCACCGCGCGCCGCGCCGAGCCCTTCGGCCAGCCGCGAATCAGCTCCGCCAGCGCTCGGAACGGGCTCGCGGGTTTGCTTCCGGATGGCGCGTTGAGAGCGTTCATGGCGCGTTCGTGGTCCGGGGAAGGTGTTTCCGCGATCCGGATCTCGCCGCTCTGAATGTAGGCAACGCCCACAGAGGTTGTCGCAGGCTGCGCGCCGATGAAGCGCCGCAACTCCGCTACCTTCGAACCCGGATCGCAATCCGAGCACTGATCTACGGTGATGTATAGCTCCAGCGCGGCTCGGTCGCCGCGCAGAGGCGTCACGCGAACAATCGGCAGGGTGTCGATCTGTTGTGTGATCTTCAAATGCTCGCGCCCGATGAGCGGAGGTTGGTTTCCATAGACGTGGCCCACAGAGACCACGATTTGCGCGGGCACGTTCCCGGCGCGGGCCGTCTGCCCGTGCAGGGAAATAGAGCACACCATCCCGGCAATAGCTGCAAGTCTGCGCATAATCGTCCTCCTTCAGCGTCCGCTATAAAGAAGGCATGCGAAGGACCACAATGCGCAGATGCGTAAACGGCCTGAAGTGAAGCGTTTGGATGAGACATGCGGGAACCCGTTCAAAAGAACTGGGTGCCTACGCGCAGCGCAAAATCGAGGAAGGGAATATGGTGCGCCCGACAAGATTCGAACTTGTGGCCTTTTGCTTCGGAGGCAAACGCTCTATCCAGGCTGAGCTACGGGCGCGCGCAAATTACGGTACCTTAATTCTAACAGCCCCCGGGGATTTGGTAAACCTCACAATTCAAAGGAACGTCACAAGACTGGGGTGCATCGTACTGCATGAGACGAGGCGAATGAGAACAAGACTAGGACAGGCAGCGGTTTTATTTTCTGTTTTTTGTGGAGCGCAGGCGTTCGGGCAATCGCTGGCATGGGATACGAGCGGCAATGGCATGCTCAGCGGAACCTATTACTTTCGCGATGTTGCCTGGCCTTACACGGCAAACGGTTTCGGTGGTTACGCGGCTTTCGGTAACATCACCTTCAACGGAACTGGGACTTACACAATCGCCACCGCCACCGGGCTGATCGTGGGACAGGGGTCGGGCCAGGTCGGGCCTCTCACCGGAAGCTACTCAATCAACGCTGCAGGATTTGGGTTTCTGTCGGATCCCCTTCCCCCCCTTCTTGGTGGAGGAAGCGGACCGCAGATCCGCGGCATGGTTTCCAACGGTGTCTTCATCGGAACAGCTTCCGAAGCCGGATACAGCGACCTGTTTATCGCCGCCCTGGTTCCCTCTCCCGCGCCGACGGCTTCCACCTTCAACGGTTCCTACTCCATGGCGTACTCCAATTATTCCAGCCCTCTCAACGGTGATCCCTATGACGCCCAATTCACCTTGAGCGCCAATGGCGGAGGAACCTTTTCGACGTCGAACCTGAACGGATTTTACGGAGGATCGAACGGAGCCGGGTCGGTCTCGCAGTCGGTCGGCAGTGCGAAATACACGGCCAGTGGCGGAGCGATCGTTTTGAATTTCCCCACGCTCAGTTCAAGCACGACGCTCTTGTCCGGGCAGGAGTATCTGTACTTCTCGTCCGACGGCAATTTCGTATTCGGCGGATCGCCGACCCAGGCCGATGTGTTTATCGGCGTCAACACCTCCACGGGCGGGACGCCGCTGATGAGTAGTCCCCTGTTCTACGACGCTGGCGTCTATGCTTACGTCGACAGCGGCGGCTTTGAGGACTTTGACACCTACTACGGCTCGTTCAGCGTGAGTAACGGCGCTGTGATTCAGCATTTGCGAACGTTCTCGTTGGGGTTGGGCGGGGCGGCCGACTCGATCACCACCGACAGTGCGCCCACTACCGCTGGCTCGACCTACACTGATGGCCTTTATAACTACACCATCGGGGATGGTGGAAAAGTCCGAATTGGATTCGGATTGCCCCCGTTTCTTGGAATCGATGTCTCGCTCGCATCCCCCAGTTTCAGCGGAACGGGCGTGTATTTGAACCCCACCGGCGTGGTGAATGCGGCGAGCTACGCGCCCTTCACGACGGGTGTGTCGCCCGGCGAATTGCTCGTGCTGACGGGTACGAATCTCGCCCCGAATGCAACCATTGGACCGGGGGACATCGCGCAGACGGCGACGTTTCCGACTATTCTGAACGGAGTGAAAGTGCTCATCGATGGGATTCCCGCCCCGCTCTATTACGTCAGCGCGACGCAGGTCGCCGCGATTGTGCCTTTTGCGGCGAACCAGTTCACTCTGGCCAGCATCCAGGTGAACAACAACGGTGCTTTATCCAAGACGCTGACGGAATTTGTAAGCCCGGGAGTTGCGGGCATCTTCACCAATCCGGCGAATGGCCTCGGCTATGCGGCGGCGCTGCACGCGGACTACTCGCTCGTCACTCAGAGCAGTCCCGCTCAGCCGGGCGAGTACATTTCGGTATACCTTACCGGGCTCGGCACGGTGTATCCTCCAAACCAGGACGGCGCGCCCGGCTCGTCCGATCCCAACTCGCTGAACAACACTGCGAATACAATTACGGCGAGCATCGACAGCTTTACGGGGACACAGACGGCGGCATCGGTACTTTATGCGGGGTTGGCCCCTGGTTATGCGGGCTTATATCAGGTCAACATCCAGATTCCGACGGGTGTTACCGCTGGCGACAATTTTCTGGAAATCGACGTGGCGAACTCCTCGGGCGTGATGGTTTCGACGGCTGAGGAGGCTCTGATCCCCATCGGCTCAGGATCGGCCACGGCCAATGCGGTGCGGCCGAAAGAACAAGATGGCCAAGGTCAGAATGCCGGCAAGCATTGGAAGGCCAGACCAAGCCAGAGACAAGTTGTTCCTCAAGCCGTACAGCCCTAACAGGGACGCGGCCAGATCGAAGGCGCCAACGATTCGCAGACCTGTCTTTGGCTGACGCAGAAGCAGCGCTGCGAAGAGGCCCAGGGCCAGGGAAGCCAGCGCCCATTTCATCAAGGCCGGATGGCGGATGGCGTCGATCTGGTCTTGTGTGGTTTGGCTGAGGGGCAGATCAACCAGCCGCAGGATAGCGAAGTTTTCGATCACATCGCTCGCCGCCGCGAGCAGTCCCAGCGCCGCGGCGAACCAGGCCATGCGCCCGAGCATCATCGCCATGAGGACGAAGAGAGCGGCATAGCAGGCGATGAATCCAAAATCGGCGTATTGCTTGAGCCGCATCGCCTCTCGATCCGGGCTGGGGGAATCGCTCAGGATGGCGTCGACCTCGGAGGCGTTCTGTACCACCTCCATCGCAAGAACGGGGTTGGTGATGCCGCGCACGGGGCGTGAAGCGCTGGAAAAATAGGGCGGCCCGGAAAGCACGGCGGTGGCGGCGAGCGTGAGCACGGCCAGAGTCCCGACAAACGCTTTGAGGTTCATGCCGGGGACGATTACCCCACCAGCCGAGCGGCGTCTTTCGCGAAATACGTGAGAATAATGTCCGCTCCCGCACGCCTGATCGATGTAAGCGACTCCAGGATCGCCCGGTCCAGATCCAGCCAGCCTCTTTGCGCCGCCGCGACGATCATGCTGAATTCGCCCGACACCTGATAGGCCCCGATCGGGACAGGGAAGCGATCCTTGGCCATGCGGATCAGGTCCAGATAGGGCATCGCGGGCTTGACCATTAGCAGATCCGCGCCTTCTTCCAGATCCAGTTCCATCTCGTGCATCGCTTCGCGGGCGTTGGCCGGATCCATCTGGTAGCTGCGGCGGTCGCCGAACTGCGGCGTGGATTCCGCGGCTTCGCGAAATGGCCCGTAAAATACCGAGGCATATTTCGCCGAATACGCAAAAATCGGGGTGTTGGAAAATCCGAATGCGTCGAGCGAATGCCGGATCGCGGCGACGCGCCCGTCCATCATGTCCGACGGCGCCACCATGTCTGCTCCCGCGCGGGCGTGCGAAACGGCGGCCTCCGCCAGCCAGCCGAGCGTGGCATCGTTGTCCACCTGGCCGTTGACGATCTTTCCGCAGTGGCCGTGGCTGGTGTACTCGCAATTGCAGACGTCGGTAATGGCCAGCAAATCAGGCACGGCCTTCTTCACCGCGCGCACGGCCCTCTGTACGATGCCGTTTTCATCGTACGCCCCGGATGCGTTTTCATCCTTTGTTTCCGGGATTCCGAACAGAATCACTCCCCCAATGCCGAGGGCGTGTGTCGCCTCGCACTCCTTCACCAATTCGTCGATCGAGAGTTGATAGTTTCCCGGCATGGAGCTGATCTCGCGGCGTACTCCTTCGCCGGGGCAGGCAAACAGCGGCAGAACGAGCTGAGACGGCTCCAGGTGAGTTTCGCGAACCAGGCGGCGCATCGGCTCGGAAACGCGCAGCCGTCGTTTTCGATGGATCGGGAAGGACATGGTGCCTTCATTATACGAGCGCCGCGTGGCGGGCGGGGGTCGGCTGCACGGGCGAGGCCGCCTGTAGGGAATATCCTACGAGAAAAATGGTAATATCCCGATATAGAAACCGCATATTCTTCGGTTAATATGTTTCCTAATACGTTTCAAGCGGAGCGTTGAGCCAGAATGCCGTGGGCGAATATCGTCGAAGAAATTAGAAGCGGACGCGAGGAAGCCTCCGAACTGCTGTACACGGCAGTGCTGGATTGCGCCCGTCCGCATCTGTTTCAAAGCGTGGATCCTCAAGCGGTCGAGGATCATATCCAGGAGATTCTCCTGATTGTGCTCTCCGCCGTACGGCGCGGAGATTTGCGCGATCCGCTTTGTTTAATGGGGTTTGTGCGTACGGTGACGAGGCGTCAGATTGCGGTTCACATCCGGCGGACCATCGCGAACCGCCGGCGGCTGATTTCGGTCGAATCCGCAGCCGCGCCGATGGCCCCGGCCGAGCAATCCCCTGACGTACGTCTGGCGGCCCGGGAGAGAATCTCCGCGGTGCACACGGTTTTAGGCCATCTTCGGGCGCGGGACCGTGAAATTCTCGTGCGTTTCTATTTTGAGGAGCAGGACCCGCCGACAATTTGCCGCGAAATGGGCCTCACGGCTACGCAATTTCGCCTCTATAAATCGCGTGCGCTGGCGAAATGCGTGGAATTGAGCCCCCGGCGCCGCGGCGCGGTTCAGTCCACCAAACCGCTGCGGATCGCGTAGCGCGCGAGTTCTGCGTTGGTGCGCATCTTCATTTTTTCGAGGGCCCGGGCGCGATAGGTGCTGATGGTCTTTACGCTGAGCGACGTTTCCTGGGCGATTTGGGAGACAGTCTTTCCCGAAGCGATCTGGCAGACCACGTGATATTCGCGGTCGGACAGGATCTCGTGCGTCGGACGTTCCGTTCCGGCTTCCACGGCGTTGGCCAGCACCTCGGCCAGCGCCATGCTTAGATAGCGCTTGCCCGCGAGGATACGGCGGATGGCGCCCACCAGTTCCGTGGCTGCGCTGCTCTTGGTGAGGTATCCGTTGGCGCCGGCCTTGATGGCCCGGACGGCGTAGACCTCTTCCGAGTGCATGCTCAGCATCAGCACCGGAAGAGCAGGCCTCCTCTTGCGAATTTCCTGCAGCAATTCAAGGCCGCTTCTTCCCGGCATGACAATATCGAGCACGACTGCGTCCCAGTGACGCTCGTCTATTTTTTGCAGCACCTGTTCGGCGGTTTCGGCCTCTCCCGGGGGGCCAAAACCAGGTTCACGTTCCAGAACATAGCGAAGACCACTTCGAAGCAGGGGATGGTCATCGGCGACGAGTATATGAATCAAGAAAATTCCTTGTTGAAGTTCAGCTATCTATCTCAGCCCCCGAACTGGATAGTGTAGCGGATTTGGCCAACAACTTGCTGCTATAGGGCGTAATGAGTGCGTCGGTCGTTACAGAATAAGAGGTTTAGAAGTGATTCGGAAAATCCTCTCGGCCGTAGCCCAGTAAAAGTTACCGATTTGCCGTAAGAATGCGGCAAACAAAGAGATCCCGTGGTTGCTCCCGCGGGCGCCGATTCCCGGGTTGGCGTTTTCTTCGCTGACCCGGGAGATCGGTAGTAGACTGTTTTTAGGGGAGAAGATAAGATGAAACTCACGATCAAGATCGCAGCCATCGCAGCATTGAGTCTCGTCGGAACCGCGTGCGCAACCAAGAAGTACGTTGCACAGACTGTCGCACCCATCGACGCGCGGGTAACCGGAACCGAAACGAAGAACACCGAACAGGATAAGCAAATCGCTGAGCAGGCTAAGAATATCGAGGAGCTCGATCGCGGCCTTTCGCGGACGCGTGAGCAGTTGAAGGACACTGATTCCAAGGCGATCGCCGCCGGCGATGCCGCCGCCAAGGCCGATCAGAAGGCCGACGGGGCGTGGAAAGCCGCCGATGGAGCCAAGAGCCTGGCGCAGCAGGGCCTGGACGCCAATGCGCAGTTGGCCCACACCGTCGACGCGATGAACAAGTACCAGGTTCTGAAAGCTGAAACGGTGCTATTCGCGGTGAACCATTCGACGCTGACGGACGAAGCCAAGGCGCAGCTCGATGAACTGGCTAAGGCCTCCGCAGGCCTGGAGCGCTTCGTCATCGAAGTGCAGGGTTTTACGGACAAGACCGGCACGATGGAGATTAACGAGCGTCTCAGCCAGGCACGAGCCCAGGAAGTGGCGCGCTATCTGGCCAACGAACACAAGATTCCAGTGCGCAGCATTTCGCTGCTCGGTTCCGGCTATGCCCAGCCGGTGGCCGACGACAAGACGCGCGAAGGCCGCAAGCTGAACCGCCGCGTGGAAATCCGCCTGTATGTTCCGGAGGCGACGAACGCTTCCAAGGCTGTGGCCGCCCGCGCTGGCGCGCAGCAGTAAAAGGTTTTGAGGGCTAGGCCGCCGGACCCTCCGACCCGGCGGCCTTTTTCAGGGCAGGCGCTCGAGAAGGTCTTTTGCGAGGAGATCTGCACGCTTCGCTAAACTGACTGCCGTCAGAAGGTCTTCGTCCCGCGCCTGCTCTGCTTGTTTCCGGAACGTCCGGATCCTCTCCACAATTTCCCTCTGATCCGGAGTCAGACTTTTTCCCTCCACAATTGCCAAGGCGCGAGCCACACGTTCTAGGCTCTCTTCCAACGTCCGAGTGTTTTGCCGGAACTCCTCGGGCGTGAACATCTGCGCGAGCTTCGGCGGAGCTGCGGGCTCCGGCGCGGCGGGCGCTATCACCGGCTTGGGCGTGTCGATGTGCTGTGCCGGCCGCCTGGGCACGCGCTTGGGCGCTTCAGGAATCTCGCCGAAAGCCCCCGGAGTCATCTCCGGCAGCGAAGGTGGTGCCGCTTGATCCGCTGCGATCTGGGGCGGTTCAGGAAGCGGAGGAGGTTCCTGAGGAACTTTGGCGGCCGGCCGCGCCGGCGGCGGAATGAAGACACGCGCCTGTGTTTTCTGCCGCAGGCACGAGGTCGATGCCAGCGTCAGCGCCAGGATGCCGAAAATGGCCCGCGCGTTTCGCATCTCGTTCTATTTAAAGATCAAACATGCCGGACCAGCGCGGGAAACTGCATCTGAAAGGACGTCCCGCGTCCAAGCTCTGTTGAAAAATTGATAGTACCATTATGCAATTGAACCGCCCGGTACGTCATCGCTAAACCGATGCCGGAGCCCCTTTCTTTGGTGGTGAAGTAGAGCTGAAACACCTTGTCCCGCGCTTCCGGAGGGATGCCTGGGCCGTCATCGGAAACGTTCAGCGCAACAACCTTCCCCTCGCGCGAGACTCGCAGCCACAAGTTGCCGCCGCTTTTCATTGCCTCGATCGCGTTCAGGACCAGATTCAAGATCGCCTGCTTCAGCATATCGGCGTCGCCCCGGATCAGCGCCGGCTCAGATGCCGCCTCAAACCATACTTTGATGTTGGCGAGACTTGCCTGTGGCGTGGTCAGTTCGGCGACTTCCCGCGCGATGGAAGCCAGGTCCACTTCGGTGAGCTTCACGTCGACAGGCTTCGAGAAATCGAGGAACGTTTTCACCACGCGATCCAAGCGGCGGACCTCCTTGGTCAAGATGTCGATTTCGCCGAGGAGTTCCTCTTCCGGCTCGCCCAATCGCGCGCGCAGCAGATCCAGGCGCAGGGAGATGGCATTTAACGGATTCTTGATTTCATGCGCGACGCCGCTGGTGATGCGGCTGATGGCGGCCAGCCTCGACGCCACGTCCAGTTCCGTGGCCATGCGATCCAGCAGTCCGTCGAGGTTATTTTGGAGCTCCACCGCCTGTTCCCGCGCGCCGCGAAATTCCTCACCCAGGACGTTCAATTTCCCTTCCACGGCAGCGAATTCGGGCGCGGGGTTTACCTGCGTGTCGGCGCTGAGAAAATTCCCCTGCACGATCCGGTCGATGGTGGCTTCGATCCGTTTGAGCGGCCGCAGCACACGGTTGCTCGCCAGCAGTGTGATGAGCACGGACAGCAGCAGCGCCGCGCCGGACACATAGCCAAGGGTGGCGATCTGCGCGACCACGGCCGCGCGCAGCAGCGCGCTCGAAACAATCACCTGAATGCGGAACAGCGGCTGCGCCTCGCCCTTCACGCCCAAGGGCACCAGGAACTGATAATCCGGACGCGCTTCGCGCAGAATCAGATCCCACAAGCGCCGGTAAAAAGGCCGTGCGCTCCAATCGGCGAACGAGGACAGAGTCACCATCGGCTTGCCGACGCCCAAGGGGTTCGAAGACGCGACAATCGTGCCCGCGGGTCCGGCGATGTTAATGTCCTCGATGGCCGGCGACAGCTTCAGCATGTTTACCAGCATCGTGGGAATGTCCGGGTCGGCGGACACGATGCCGGTCCACAAGGCCTTCACGGCGTCCATATCGGAGGGCGCGGGATAGGCCTCCGATTTCTGGCGGATGCGATCGGTGACAAAGGCCTTGGCCTGATCCGCGGCCAATTTGCTGTGCTCCAGCACTTCGGTCGAAAGCAGGTCCGCCAGGTTTGCCAGGTGAACCAGGGAAACGGCAATGGCCACCGCCGCCACCAGCACCACGATCAGCAAAACCAGGCGGATGCGCAGGGACATATTGATGGGCATCAGCGTCGTTTGCGGAAGCTGGACGCGAACGCGCACAATAATCTAAACTCCCGCGGTCTGCGCGCCATATTCCTTCAATTTATTGAAGAGCGTCTTCTGGCTGATGCCAAGCACCTCCGCCGCGCGGGTCTTGTTATGCCTGGTATGTTCGAGCGTCAACTCGATCAACGCGCGCTCCGCCTGCTCGATGGTGGAGCCCACGGGTATGCGCAGTTCCTCGCCACTGGCCGAAGCGGCGGCGGCAACCGGAGCGGCCGGCGCCCCACCGCCGAAGCCCGCCGCAAGATGCGCCGGCAAGATCGTGCCTTCGCTGGCGAGAATTACCGCGCGCTCCATCACGTTGCGAAGCTCGCGCACATTGCCCGGCCAGTGATAAGCGCGGAAGCGTTCCAGCACTTCTTTGGAAACATCGGTCACCTTCGTTCCGTGCTTGCGGTTTAGCTCGCCGAGCAGAGCGGATGCCAGCGCGGGCAGATCCTCCTTGCGCTCCCGCAAAGGGGGCAGGGGAATGGGGAACACGTTCAGCCGGTAAAACAGATCCTCGCGAAACTTGCCTTCGCGGATGGCGGCGTCCAGAGGCGCATTAGTAGCGGCAAGAATCCGCACGTCCAGCTGAATCTCGCTCTTGCCGCCGAGCCGGCGCACGCGCCCGTCCTCGAGCACGCGCAGCAGCTTAGCCTGCAAGCTCAGCGGCATGTCGCCGATTTCGTCGAGCAAGACGGTTCCGTTCTGCGCCAGTTCGAAGCATCCGGCGCGGCGGTCAACGGCCCCCGTGAAAGCGCCCTTTTCATGGCCGAACAGCTCGCTTTCCATGAGCGTATCCGGCATGGCCGCACAGTTTAACGCCACAAACGGTCCGCTGCGGCGAGGACTCAGCATATGAATCGCGCGCGCCGCCAGTTCTTTTCCCGTGCCGCTTTCCCCCGTGATCAGCACGGCGGCGCGGCTGGGCGCGACCTGCTGGATCAGGCTGAAGACTTCGCGCATCGTGGGCGAGGAGCCGACCATCTCACCCAGCAATCCCTGATTGCTCAACTGCCGTTCGAGGCGCTCGGCGTGTTCCGCGAGCTTCTCCTGGGCCGCCGCGCGTTCCAGCAGCAGGCGCAGCGCCTGCGACTGCACAGGTTTCTCCAGGAACCAGAAGGCTCCCAGATCGTGCACCATGTTGACGGCTGTTTCCAGGCTTCCGTACGCCGTTTGCACGATGGCTGGGGTGGCGTCGCCTTCGTCCTTCAAGCGCTTCAACAGTTCCTGCCCGTTCATGCGAGGCATGTTCAGATCCGTGACGATCACATGCGCGTTAAATGTGGCGTGCTTGTCCAGGGCTTCCTGTCCGTCGGCGGCCGTTTCCACGGCGTAGCCCCATAGCTTGATCATGCCCGCCAGCGCGGTGCGCTGGGACTCCTCGTCGTCGACCACCAGCACTCGTGTCAAATCCCGTTCGGTTTCCATCGGATACTTCCATTGTGACAGGTGACGCGCATGGTATCATGCCTGCCATGCAGGTCCGCCCCTCAACGAAGTTCATCAAACTGAGTTACGCGCTAAGCCTGATGCTGGCCGCTGCGCTTGGCGCGTATTTGAAAGCCAAAGGACCGTCCGATGCCCGGCTCTGGTGGATTCTGGGGGTGCCCGTGGGACTGATTCTGCTCACGGCGGCGCGTCATATTGGCAAGCGCCTGGTGAAGCTGGAAATTACAGGCGACCGGCTGCGCTATGAAGCCGGGTTGTTATCGAAATCGACGCGCACGCTGGAACTCGCGAAGGTGCAGGACGTGCGCGTGGATCAGACGCTCGGCCAAAGGATCGCCGGAGTGGGCGATTTATCGTTTGAAACGGCGGGGACGGGCAGCCGCATCGTGATCCGGTCGATCGACCGGCCGCAACTGGCAGCGGATCAAATCTTGGAGTTGGCCAAGGCGCAGCGAGCCAAGCCGGATGCTGGTAACGCTACGCCGCCGGCTCACGACTCTGTGTGAAAAGTGATCGGTTACAGGCCGGCCTTGGCCTCGTCCACCGTGGCGAAGAAGGGGAAAACGGTATCCAGGCGCGTGACGCGGAATGAGTCCCGCACCGTGCCTTTGGCGCCCACCATCCGCATGGCTCCACCGAGCTTCGCCAGTTGCCCGTACGTGTCGATGAAGCGTCCGATGCCGGTGGAATCGATGTGCGTCACGCCGCTCATCTCAAAAATCAGGCGAGTGCGGCCGTCCTTGAGCAACGCCGGCATCACGATGTCGAATTGGCGGCAATCCTCGCCCAGCATCAGCTTGCCGCGCAGGAATACGACGCTGATCGAACCCTCGCCATCGACCCTCTCCACTCCAAGCGCCATCTATTCGACCTTTTCAAACACTTCGTTATATGGCGTCGTCTTGCCGTCGGCTTCCACTTTGCTGCCCGCGATGGTGAGCGTCTTGCCATCGGCCGAAACGGTATACAGCGCCGTGTCCACGGCATTATAGCGAGACTTCTTCGTGACCTCGAACACCGTATCGTCCGCTTTTCTGCGCACTTTCGCCCCTCTCAGGATCTCGTGCACGTGCTTGCGGCCGACGTCCACGATGGTGATGTGGTCGTAGCCGTTCGCGCCGGTCACCGCGTAAGCCTGATCCTGGATGCGGGCGAAAAAGTTGACGCCCTGCTTGCTTCCATCGGCGGTGATCACGGCGGACTGGAAGCGGATGCCGTCCCGCTCGTCGAGGACGCGAATTTCTTCTTGCTTCGGAGCTTCGCTGGCGAACTTCGACCGGGCGACGCTCAGACGCCAGGTTCCATCGAGCGCGTTGGCGGGCGAAGGCAGATGGCGCATCATCAGGTTCTTGAATTCAACAACGCTCCCGGCGTTGTGTTGCTGCAGGGCAAGATAGCCGTCTGTAAACGTGTTCTTTTCGTCGGTGAAATCGACCGTCATCTTATCGTTCACGAAGATCTGAATATGATTGCCCTGAACGACGATGCGCTGCGTCCACCAGGTATCGTCGGGGATCAACTGTTCGAACACTTTGACGAAATTATACAGGCTGCCGGTGCGCACCGGATCAGTGTGCGTGTTGTCCACCTGCGCCTCATATCCCTTGGGAAACCCTGGACCGAAAGCGGTGCGAAAGTACATGCCGGAATTGCCGCCGTGGTTGATCCTGACCTCGGCCTTGAACTCGCAGTTGACGCACTTTTCTTTCATCCAGAACAGATGGCTGGCCGGGCCGTCGCCGGTAATGGCGCCGTTTTTGACGGTCCAAGACTCGGGATGCTCGTTCGCCTTCCATCCGTCCAGTGTCGAGCCGTCGAACATTGGCTTCCAGTCGTCGGGTTTGTGGCGGGCGCACAAGAGCGCGGAACAGGCGGCGAGAGCGATGAAGAGATTTCTTGCGTTCATGGCTTAATCCAAGAGTGTAGCGCACTTGCCTGCATTCCTCCCTTGCCGCGATGGAGATGGACGCCGCAGAACCCCCGAACTTAGACCACCAGGTAGGGCGGACGCCCGCGTCCGCGCCGGACCCCCTGGTCCGGCTGTCCATCCGGGTCACTTGGCCGACAGGGCGTCGGCCGCGGAACAGGGTTCCGCCCCACATTAGGGCTTCTTCTTCGGCGGAGTCTCCGGCTTCACCGGTTCTTCTTTCAACTGATCCTCGGGCGTGGGGCCGGAATCCTCGAACGTGATCGCCGACGATGCGCCGTACATCTGATACAGCTTGTATTCGGCCTCGTTCTTCGAGTTGCCCCGGTTATGAACCGAGTCCAGCTCGTAATGGAACGGTAGCGTGAAAATCTGACCGGCGATGTCCGTCGGTTTATAGTCGAGCGTCAGCGCCACGTCGCGGACCGGGAAATCCGATGGAATTTCCACGGTCTTCAGCGTGATGCGCTGAATCTCCTTGGTCAGGACGTCGGCATAGACCAGGCCCGTGTAGGCCGACGTGTACTGCTTCTTCGACTCATCGTCGTACATGGAGTAGCCGTGGTCCTTCTCAATGCGGTACGAAAACACGTACATCAGCTTGCCGCGCAGCGTTCCCCAGTGGTCCCAGTCGAACTGCGCTTCGTGGTTGGGATCGAAAATGTTGTGCAGCATGGTGCCGAACTCGCCCGAGGACCGCACGCCGCCGATCTGCTCATGGCTGATGTTGTGCACGGCCTGTCCGTTGATCATCTGGACCTTGTACGTCTCTTTCTTGTCGAAGAAGCTGAGTTGCTCCTGAATCACGTCGCCGCCGGCGCGATACCGGGAGTCCTTGGGGTCGTAGTGCCGCCGCGTGGTCTGCACGCAGAGATAGTTCGGCAACTTCGCGGTGTAATTCAGCGCGTATTCGCGCATCGCGGCGATTGCTTCGCCCTGTTCCTTCAAGTCCGGCGCCGGTCTGGTGGGAGTCGTCGGCGCGCGCGGCGGAGGCGGTGGCGCAGCAGCCAATCCCGCTGATTCTTCTTCCAGCTTTCGCAGCGCGGCCACCGTGCGCGGCCCGGCGCCCATGCCTTGCAACTCTTCAATTGTCCGGTCTTCGAGCTTCTGCGTCAGCTTGATTTTCGTGCGGATAAAATCCGCCGTAGTGCGATCGTCGCCCTTCATCTTGATTTGGGACTTTATGAATTGGGTCAACTGGTCGACGGTCATGGCCCGCTGGGCGAGCAAAGCCGCCGCCACGCCGATCAGGAGGAAAACTCGTTTCATGGCTTCTTCACCGGTTTTTCCGGATCTTCCTTGGGTCTATCTTGCTTGGTATCATCGGTCACTTCTTCGAATGAGATCGACTCTGTCGCCGAGAACTTGTGATAGAGGTGGAAAGTCGTCACGTTCTTCACCAGATAGCGCGCCTCCCGCGAGTTCAGTTCGGATTTGGCGGGCAGCAGGAACTCCTGATCGGAGATCTTGGCCATCTCGTATTGCAGATCCTGCGACGCTTCCTGAATGGGAAAACTCGCCGGCAGGTTGATGCACTCCATGCGGATCCGCATCACGTTCTTGGTCAGCATGTCGGCATAAATCAACCCCCGATAGGCGGCCACCACGTGCCTGTCAGACGGTTGATGATAGATGTCGTAACGGGACCGGTCCTGCCGCACTTCGAAGGAAAACACGTAGGTGCGCCGCCCGTGCCAGGTGGTCCAACGCTCCCATTCGAACTGCGTTTCGGTGGCGGGGTTGAAGATATCGTATAGCATGGTGCCGAACTCGCCCGACGACGTCGCGCCGCCCAGCTTGTCATGATCGCGGCCGGTGACCATCGCTCCGTTCACCATCGTGACGACGTATTTTTCGCGATGCTCGTTATAGCTGAGCTGCTCCTGGATCGTGTCGACCTGACGCCAGTGATCGCCCGTGCCGGTGGGATCGACATTGCGCCTTGTCACCTGCGTGCAGAGGAAATTCGGCAGATTATTACTGTAGTTCAGCGCATAGGCGCGGACTTGGTCGAGAATCTCGGCCTGTTCCATGGAGTTGGGCGGAGGAATCGGCGGCGGAGCGGGAGCAGCCGCTCTTTCAGGCAGCTGCGGAGCCGCGGCGGGCAAACCGGCCGATTCCTGGCTCAGTTTTCGCAGCGCGACGGTCGTGCGGGGACCCGCGCCCATCCCTTGCAGTTCCTCGACGGTCTTATCCTCCAGGCGTTCTTTCATCTTGAAGTGCTTTAGCAGGTAATCCGCCACCAGCCTGTCGTCCTGCCTCTGCTTTAGAGTGTTCCTGATGAAGGTGGTGAGCTCGGCCACGGTGAAGGTCCGTTGCGCGAGCGCAAGAGTGGCTGCGAATAATAACGCGCACACTACTCGCCTTATGGTCATGAACCTTAATTGTTAGACGTTCCGCGCTTCTTCGCGGGTTTCTCCGTTGTTGGCGGCGCTGCGCGGGGCGGGAGAGCCTTTGCGATCGCGTCCAGCGCCAGCGGAGCCATAATCCGATACCCCTTGGCGTTCGGATGCAAGCCGTCGTCCGCCAGATCTTCCTTCAATTCGCCCTTTGAGTCCACCATCGCCGACCAATAGTCCAAGTAAGTGTGGTGCCGGTTGGCACAAAAACTCTGGATCCACTCGTTTAGAGCCTTGATGAACACCGGAGGCCGGTCCGGCGTTCGCTCGTAGGATTTGTTGTCCGCTTTGTGATAGTCGCTTACCGGCAGCACAGACGCGAAAATCACCTTGATCTTGTACGTATCGCACAGGTCGCCGATCATCAGCAGGTTGTCTTCGATGCGGGTCAGCGGGATGCCTCGCGCCAGATCGTTCGTTCCGGCCAGAATCACGACCGCAGACGGCCGCAGGTCGATCACGTCGGCCTTCAGGCGCCCCAGCATTTCTCCGGTGATCTGCCCGCCAATGCCTCGGTTCACGAAGGGCCGGCCGGGGAAATACTCGTTCAGCCGCCAGAGATCGGTGATGGAATCGCCATAGAAAATCACCCGAGGCTTGGCCGGATCGGGCACGCCCAGCTTCCGATTGTCCTCGGCGTAGCGCTTCAAATTGTCGCGGTCCGGATTGGCAAGCCGCGCCTCCTTGGCATCGAGCAGCGCCCGAAAATGGGTATCGAGCCGCGTCTCGTCATCGCGCAGCTCGGCGAGCTGCTTCTGCGCTGTCTCGGGGAAGGGGAACGGCTTCGGCACGGCGTCGGACAGCGTCAGAAACGCCTTCAGCGAATTCATCAGCGCGAACACCGGCTGCGTGGTTCCCGGCTTCGCCTCCAGGGCCACGCACGATTGCCTGGCACTTTCCAGCACCGGCTCCGCCGCGCGCTTCAGATCCGGCACCGCGATGCCGCCGGCATCCATCAACTGCACAGTCCTCTGGCAGAGCTGATTCATCTGCACCGCATTCAATAAAGGACTGGGCGCTTGCGCGGCGGAGATGGAAGCCGCGATCAGCGCCAGTGCGAATATTCTGACCCCTGACTTCTGACTCCTGACTTCTCTCACAGCTTCTCCTCCTTCGTCAAACGCAGCGTCACCGTGCCGATGGGAAAATTCACCCGCAGTTGGATCTGCACGGGCAGCCTCTTTTCGTCGTCGGTCATCCACACGAACACCCGGCCTCTCCGCATGTAGACCACGCCGTTCATCAGGAACGTTTCGCAGCGGATGGTTTTGTAGGTCGCCGTTGGCGTCTTCAGCACCTCGCGCTCCTGCGCCTCCACTCTGACTGACGCAGAACGATGTCCGTCGCTCACCGGCAATTGCGCCGTCTGCCCCGGACTCAACGGAATCTGGCGCACGCTGATCAGCGCGCCCAGCACGTCGTGGACACAGTTGGGAATCGCCACTTCGTAAGTGTGCAGGACGACATTTTTCAGCAGATCCCGCTCGACGCTTGAGGCTTTGTTGTTGGCACGGTCGTACAACACGTGCGTTTCGCGGTGCCGCTTGCCTTCCTTGGCATCCAAGGTGCTGCTGGTCGCGCAAAACGGCTCGTCGTAGTTGACTCCATAGGCGTCCTCGACCTTAAAGAGCGTCGAAACCATCCCCGCCGACTCGATTCTCAGATGCGCGTTGGTCTTGCCGGCCTCCACCACGGCTTGTCCGGCGTGGATCAATCGCCATTCGATGTCGTAGGTGAGCCGCTCGGTGGAGGGCACCGTCAGCGTCTGCGCCGGTAGCGTCCAACAGGCGGAGAAGAACAAGGCAAGCGCGCCGGCGTAATCCCGCATTCATTTTCGAGTTTACACCGAGGCGGAACGGCTTCGCTCACTTCAGATACTTGTTGAACCAGTCCACAGCCAGCTTTTCCGCCTGATCGCGGGCTTCATAATAGATACCGTAGTGCGTGATTTTCGGGATGATGACCAGGTTTTTCGGACCTTTCACGCGCGGATACGCCTTCAGCACATTGTCCCGATTATCGAACAGCTCCTCTTGCTCGGCGATGAGGAATTGCATCGCGCAGTTCGGCGCCTTCTCCACATGGTCGACTGGCGCGTACCACATGAACTTGGAGCGAATCGGCGCTCCGCGCAAATTGCCCAGTTCCTTGGCGCCCGGCGCCGGATAACCGATTTCGCCGCGCGCACGCTTGGTCGAATCTTCGTAGGACCGATGTCTTTCCGCGTCGGTCAGGACCCAGCGGCCGTCGAGCGAGCCCACCTGGCTGTGAATCGCCTTGACACGCATATCGTATTCGGCGACGTACACTACCAGCCCGCCTGAAAAACTGCTGCCCCACAGGCCCAGGTGATTCATGTCGGCCTGAGGCTCGCCCGCGGTCCAATGAATTGCGTTGAACCAATCGGTCACCATGTCGATGGGATCCACGACCTCGCGCAGTTCCTTTACTTCGGCGGTGAACCTACCGTCGGGATGCACGGCGGGCTCCGGCGCGGTGAGGATCACGCGCGAATCGCTTTCACCCCAGCCGCGGTAATCGAAGGCCACCACGAAGAATCCGTTGCGCGCAAATGTCGCCGCCTCGCGGCGCAGGTTCGCCACCACTCCGCCCCAGCCGTGCGCCATGATGATCACTGGCAGCTTCTGATCCGCGCGGGCGGACTTGGGCGTAAAAACCTCCGCCGACATCCGCGTGCCTTCGCTCATGATGTTGGCCTTGCGCCACGCCACGTCGGCCGGTGCGCGATACGCATCCTGCGCCCGCGCTGCTGCGTCGACGAGGAATGCAGTCAGAACCAGGGTGCCGAATTTCATGTGGCCATTGTACACTCATAGCGTGAGTCTTCCCGGCCGCCACTTCGTCCGCAACCTCGTCACCGGCCGAGCGCTGGTGGCCCAACTTGTCCGCCGCGATTTTCAGCAGCGCTACGTCGGATCGGTGGCGGGCTGGCTGTGGGGCGTGGTGCATCCGCTGGTGCAACTGGGCATCTGGTACTTCATCTTCGTGAAGTGCCTAAAGCAGACCATGCCGCCCGGCTCCGTCACCCAGAGTTACCTGATGTTCCTGTTTTGCGGATTCCTGCCATGGATGCTGTTTCAGGAAACCGTCCTGCGCTCCGCCAACAGCATGGTGGAGAATGCCAATCTCATCACCAAGACAGTGTTTCCGTCCGAAGTACTGCCGGTTTCGGTGTTTCTTTCGTCGCTGATTCATCACCTGATCGGCCTGGCGCTGGCGCTGATCGCCGTGCTGCTGGTGGAAAAACATCTGAGCGCCAAGGTGCTTCTGCTGCCGATCTACATGGTGTTCGTGGGTTTGCTCGGTGTCGGCGTCGGCTGGATCGTTTCGAGCCTTCAGGTGTACCTGCGCGACACGGTTCAATTCCTGACGGTCGCGATGACGCTGTGGTTCTGGATCACGCCCATCATGATTTCCGAGACGCTGATTCCGCCGCAATTCCGCTTTTTAGTCGCTTGGAACCCGCTGAGCTGGATCGTTCGAGCGTATCGCTATCGCCTGCTTTCGGCCGAGTGGCCTCACTGGCAGGAGTTGCTGATTCTCACCGCCTACTCCGTCGGCACGTTCATCGTCGGAGGCCTGTTCTTCCGCCACCTGAAACGCGGATTTGCCGACGTGCTTTAGGCCGCCAGAGCCATTCCTCGCCGCCGCATCCCGACCGCGACTGCGCCACTGATACCGAGGAAGAGCCCGATAAGCGCGGGGATCGCCCGGTTCGGATAGGACGGATCTGCGGGGAGGCTCGCCGGGTCGAGCAATTTCAGACTCAAACCCTGTGAAGAACCTGCGTCTATGAGCAGCTGAGCGAATTTTGCCGTCACTTGGTTGGCATGGTTGCGGTCCTTGTCCTCATACTGCACCGAGATCACAATGCCGGAACTCTTCATAACGCTGATTTGAAGATGCGCTCGAAGCCACTTTTTTTCGATACCCAGGTCCTTGGCGACTGCCTCTAGCCTGAGCGCCGAGCTCGCCTCCTCGATTACCTGGCGCAAATCGGGCGGCGCCGCGGTACTTGCCGCACCGATGCTAATTAAGGCTCTGGAGGACCATAAGTCAGGCACGAAACACCATGGGAACAAGGTCAAAAGGAGTCCCCCTATTCCGAATTCCGCCGCGAGCTTCCATACGCACAATCCTGTAAACAGCGCCGCCAATAAGCCCAAGGAGAGGCCAATTCCCAGGCCCGCGAAGAGGATCTGCAACCGTCGGGCGGTGTCCGAGCGCGACGGCGGTCCTGCCCAGTCGAGAATCTCGCCCGCTTTCGCGTCGACGAGCGCGGAAGCCAGCTTCTGAGTCACTCGTTTCGCCTGCCGAGCGTCCGAGGCAGAAAAAGTGACGGCAAACTCCGCCCCGCCGTTAGTCGGACTAATCGTGATGTCATGAGCCCTCATCTGTTCGACGAGGTCCTCGATTGGCATCTGCCCGCGTTCGCTTGCGTAGAGGTTTTCCTGCGTGATTAGCTGAGACAGCATTGATCGGCTTTCTACCTGTTGTGCCGCGGCCATCACCCCGTCCGCACCGGTATCTCCCGTCTTGAGCACCGCCCGCGAAACATATGCATCAGGAAGCGTCCACAAATACGCCGCGGCCACAAGACCGCCAACCGCCGTGCAGGAAGCAATTGTCTTCCATGGCCGCCAAGCTTTGGACAGACTCTCCAACGCGAAGAATAGGAGTGGTACAACACGGCCCAACTGCGTGAGGCCTCGCCGGGCAGCGCATCGAACACGCCACATCGCGTAGTAGAGTAAACTTACGGGCGTTCTGCGTCGCCTCATTCGTTTTTCGGTAATCCTCACAGTATTTTACGTAAGTTCAGCCGTCTTCTTCCAACCGCGTGACGCCTTATAGTATCAACATGCAGTCGCCATAAGAAAAAAATCTGTACTTCTCTTTCACCGCGTGCCGATAGGCTTCGAGCGTCAGATCTGTTCCCGCAAATGCGCAGACCAGGATCAGAAGGCTCGACTTGGGCAGATGAAAATTGGTCAGGATCGCTCCCGTGCGCTTGAACGTGGCTCCGGGATAGAGAAACAGGCGCGTGGTGGGTCTCGCCGGGTCGCTCTCAATTGCCCGTACGCTGGTGGTGCCCACTGCGATCACCCGTTTTGCCCGATCCATCGCCTGAACGGCCGCGGGCGGCACGACGAACGACTCTTCGTGCAGGACATTTTCCTCCACCACCTCGGAATGCAGCGGCTGAAACGTCCCGAGCCCGACGTGCAGCGTCACGCGCGCGATCTCCCCTTTGCACCGTGCCAGAATCTCCGGAGTGAAGTGCAGTCCTGCGGTGGGAGCTGCCACCGAGCCGCGATTTGCCGCGAACACGGTCTGATATCGCGAACGGTCCGCCTCCGTATCGGGCCGGTGGATGTACGGTGGCAGGGGCATGTGGCCGACTCTTTCGAGCACTTCAAACAAATCGCCGCGTGGATCGAGCCGCACGACGCGCTCGCCAAATTCGCCCCGGCCGAGAATCTCCGCGGTCAGATCGTCGGAGATGAAAATCCGCTCGCCTGTGCGCATTTTGCGTCCCGGCCGCACGAGCGCCTCCCACGTATTTGCCGTGATCTGTTTCGTAAGAAAGATTTCCACGCGTCCGGTGCCATGCTCGCGGCGGCCATAGAGGCGGGAAGGGAACACGCGAGAGTCGTTCAACACCATGCAATCGCCTTCGTGTGTATACGAAGGAAAATCGCGGAACATGCGGTCTTCCCACGTACCTTTCGCGCGGTTGAGAACCAACATGCGTGAGGCGTCGCGCTCTGCCAATGGCTCCTGCGCGATCAATGGTTCGGGAAGCTCGTAATCGAAGTCGGAAACCAGCACTTCCTCTAGACTAGAAGAAGATGGTGATTCTCGGCATCGAATCTTCGTGCGACGAAACCGCCGCGGCCGTGGTCCAAGACGGCTCGACGATTCTTTCTAGCGTCGTCGCGTCGCAGATGTCGACCCACGCCAAGTACGGCGGCGTGGTGCCCGAGCTCGCCTCGCGCGAACATCTGCGGGCCATCGTACCCGTGGTTCGCGAAGCCCTCGCGCAGTGCTCGAAAACGCTGGACGAGATCGACGCCATCGCGGTGACGCAGGGGCCCGGCCTGATCGGCTCGCTGCTGGTCGGCATCACGTACGGCAAGGCTTTGGCGATGGCGCGCGGCATCCCTTTGATCGCGGTGAATCACATCGAAGGACATATCTATGCGGTCGAAAGCCAGAATCTGGTGGAGCTTCCCGCGCTCGCGCTGGTAGTTAGTGGTGGCCACACGCATTTATTCGAGGTGAGCGAAGACCATCACTACCGCCTGCTCGGCAAAACGCGCGATGACGCGGCGGGCGAGGCGTATGACAAGGTCGCTAAGCTGCTCGGCTTCGGTTATCCCGGCGGACCGGTGATCGACAAGCTCGCGCCCTACGGCGATCCTCATGCCGTGAAATTTACGCTCGCTAAGATGAAGGGAAACACGCTCGATTTCAGCTTCAGCGGCCTGAAAACCGCCGTTCTGCGATGGGTCGAGGCCCGCGAGATGGCCGAGGAAATCGCGGCGAGGCGAGCCAGCGGCGCACGCACCACCGAGGAGTGGTTGCGCGTGACGCCTCGCGCTACGCTCGATCTTCTCGCTTCGTTTCAAGCTACGGTCATCGACGAACTGCTGCGCCGAGCGGCGCGATCGGCTGAAGAAATCGCAGCCCGCAGCGCGATCATCTCGGGAGGAGTCGCGTGCAACGCCGGTCTCCAAGCGGCGGCCACGCGCCGCAGGATGCCCTGTCCAGTCTATTTCCCGTCGCCCGGCCTGGCCACCGATAACGCAGCGATGATCGCTGCGGCCGCGTTCCCGAAACTCGAGCGCCTTGAGTTCGCCGGTTACGATTTGAAGGCTCAGGCGAATCTCGCCCTGGTCTAGCAATGGCGTTGAGTAGGAGCATTCCTTAGAAACTGACAATCGGATGCCTCGCGGGTGGCCGATAAGCCCCCTATGGGCGAAGACCTACAGGGCGGCGAAAAACTTCAGGAGTTCCTGGCGGAGATCGCCCAGGCGCCTGAGTTTCCTGCGCTCTCACTCTCCATCGAAGAGGTAATGTTGAAGGTGGACGAAGAGGCGTCGATTCAACATATTACCAACGTGATCCTCAAGGATTACAGCCTGACGCTCCGCATCCTCCGGACGGCCAATTCCGCTCTCCATTACCGCGGCGGACGGGAGATTCGTTCCATCTCTCAGGCCGTGGCTCTATTGGGTGTGGAGGCGGTTCGCGAGATGGCCACCAGCGTGGTGCTGCTGCAGCACTTCCGCAAACGTTCCCCGGGATTGAAGGAACTGATCCTGCTATCGCTGCTTAGCGCCAACCATGCGCGTGAGCTCGCCAAGCGGGTCCATTATCCGCGAAAAGAAGAAGCCTACCTGTGCGGGATGTTTCGCAATCTGGGCGAGATTCTAGTCGCCTGCTATCACTCCCGAGGTTACGCGGCGGTTCTCTTGCGGATGCAGGAGGAGCGGATTCCCGTCGCGCACGCCTGCCATGACGTCCTGGGTTTCGACTACGATCAGGCCGGGCGAGCCGTCGCCGGGCGCTGGCGCCTTCCGCAATGCGTCCGGGACTGCATGAGCGACCGCCTGATCCGCCTGCGCCGCGCCCGGGCGACGGAAGCCGAGCGCCTGGAAGCCGTGACGCATTTCGCCCACAAGCTGACCACCGCTGTTTACCGCCGCGAGCCGAACGGCGCGCGCGCCAGCGTCAACCTGCTGCTCAGCAGCCTCGGGCCGGTGCTGAATCTGACCCACAACGACGTCCGGGAAATCGTCGAACATGCGCTTCAGGAGACACAGGAAATATTCCACGCCATGTCCGTGCCGATAGACCAGTTACGGCTGCGCCGGCAGACTGAGGTGGCGCTCGAAGAACTCGATGAGGAACCGGCAGAGGAGGACGGGACAGAAGCCGAGGCCGAGCCCGACACGCTCGCGTCCCTGCTGCGCGACGTGACCTCTCATGTCGATCGCGACGCGGGGCAAGACCTTCGCGCCACCACTTTAATGGTGATGGAGGCCATCTATCGGGGCGGCCCGTTCGATCACGTGCTGTTCGCGTTGCTCGAAGAAAAAAGCCGACGCCTGGTGGGAAAGCTGGGGTTCGGCGAGTCGATTGACACTTGCATCGAAAACTTCAATTTTCCAGTGACAGGTGCCTATGGTCCGGTGGCTTCCGCGGTGCTAAAGCGAACCGATACCTTCGTCGCCGGTCGGCGGGACCGCCAGTTCGAAGGGACGCGGTTCTGCCAGCTTTTTCCCGCGCCCGTGTTCGGCGTCTGTCCCCTGATCGCCGGGGGCGTGCTTATTGGATGCCTGTATTTCGACCGGCAGGAGCCTAGAAGCTCGGACGAGGCGGCCCTTCCGGCTATTACCGCTCTGCGCGACCAGTTGTGTCGCGCTTTCACGCGAAAGAGGGCCGGAAGCGTTCTCATAACCACCGGATCGGGCCGATAAGATTCACGGTAGCGAAAGGTGCGTGCGATGGCATTGGACGTATTGATTGTGGACGACTCGGCGGCGATTCGGAAGATCCTCCACCGGGTTCTGGTGCAGGCCGAGGTGCCGCTCGGCCAAGTGCATGAGGCCGGCGACGGCCAGGAAGCCTTCGAAAAGCTGAAGACGGAGAAGATCGGGCTGATTCTGTCCGACATCAACATGCCGAACATGGACGGTATTGAGTTCCTCACCAAGGTGAAAGGGGAGGACGCATTCAAAGCTGTTCCCGTGCTAATGGTGACCACCGAGGGCAGCCAGGCCAAAGTGATGCAGGCCCTCCAACTCGGCGCCGCCGGATATGTGAAGAAGCCGTTCACGGCGGACCAGATTAAAGAGAAGCTTACGGGGATTATTTAAATGGACACTGTAACCCAGCAGGACATAGAACAGGCCGTCTCCCAGGCCGCCTGCGAGGTATTCAACACCATGCTCGGACTGCCGCTTGAAATCGATTCCTCCATCATGCGGAACCATATCGAGCCGGAGACGTTTCACGGCGTGGTGGCGCTGGTGGGTGTGGCAGGATCGTGGACGGGAACGGGCCACCTCTCCTGCTCGCCGCAGTTTGCTGAAAAGCTGGCGGGCGCGCTTCTGATGAGCGAGTTTGATGCGGTGAACGAGGAGGTGCTCGACGCGGTGGCCGAGGTGGCCAACATGATCATCGGTAACGTGAAGACAATCTTCGAAGAAAGGCTCGGGCCGATGGGGCTGACGGTGCCGACGGTCATCTTCGGACGAAATTATCAAACTCGCTCGGCCGGCGTGAAGGATTGGGTGCTGGTGAAGTGCCATTGCCTCGGCGAAGAGATGGACATCAACTTCTGCCTGATGCCCAGCCGCGCGCCGCATCAGCTGTATCGCCCGGAGTTACTTACGGCGTAGCTGGGAAAACAACGAGACGGCCCATGCGCTAGTGTGACGCCGCGGGCTTGATCGATTCCTGCGGCGCGATGATCGGGCGTCCGCCGAGGCACTCGCCGGATTTGGGACATTCGACGCAGCGTGCGGATGGAGCGGCGTCCGGGTTCAATCGCGGCTCGGCGCCCAGCCAGTACAAGCCATTGGCCATCACGCAAAAACCGGTCGCGGCGAACCATACCATGGCGCCGCCTACGAAAAGCGTGAACAGAGACACCCAGGGGCTGTAGAGGAGGATGAGAAGGGACGCCACGGTGATGTTGAACCCCACAGCGACATAAATGCGCCTCTCGAGATACCATCGGTCGAGCTGCATGCGGTACCAGCGGCTAGAAGGATCGGATCCGAGCATGGGCTTGAACCCAAGACGCAGCAGCACATTGCCGACGGGGCAAAAGCCGGTAAACGCTACGCTGATGGATACCAGTCCAGTCGCGATGACGCCCAGGATGAAGCGGCGATCCACCAGAAGCGCCAGCGCGGTGCTGGCCAAGAGAACAAATCCCGCGATCAACCAGACGGTTCGTTCGATGTACCAGGTGCTGGTTGGAACAATATAAACGCCTTTGCGAAGTGCCATACGTCTTCTACGCCTGCCTCCAGGGGGGTAATGTGGAGTACGTCCGCTCTAGACTTCCCGCTGCACGTGGGGAACCAGTGCCTTGTGATTTCCGGGCAAAGGGAGATCCTCCAAGGTATTAATCCTCTTTGTGTTAGTTGCTTGCGGCGTTGGTGGGCCTGGAATCCAGCCATACGAGCAGGCATGAATCTGGGTAAGCCAAAGGTGATATATTCGGCAGGTGCGCAATTTTTCAGCATGTCCCACGCCGGCCGGGCCGGAGATGCTGACGGCAGAGTCCTCATTCTTATGCCGAATTTGGCGAAGGCGACTGAGCCAAGTGTCCCTTCGCTATGCAACTCGTATGACCGCCACGGTTTGCGGCGGTCGTTTTTCCGCTTTGCGAGTGCGTCGATTCTGACTGTCCTAGTCGCCCTCAGAGTCCTGTAGTAGCCGGCTAAACGGGGGAGGAGAAAGATGGGGTTGTCCCTGACTCCCATTCGGGGAACCCCAGATCACAATTCCCGTCCCACTGAAGTCGCCCACTATAGCTCTGATTCCTGAGCGAGATTTCTATCGCTATGATTCGCAACGCATGGATGAGAGCCTGAAACCCGTCCGAGCCTGGGGCGTACCTAACTTGTTGATCTTCGACGCCGAGAATGGTAAATGGACATCGAAAATATTCGCCGTCTGCGACCTCTTCAGGCTTACCCAATTGCACTCGCAATGTGAGGCCTTCGTCGGGGAGTGTGAGTATACGCTCGGCAATTATCTCGCCTAGAGAAGTGGCTGGCATAAACGATCCTCAGAGTGGACACCAGTGTACACCAGAGTAGACAACAGTTAAGTGGACACCAGGGACAGATCAGATGAGCGGGCTGGTCTCCTATCAGCGGCGGTGGTAGGCACGAGAGCGGATTGTTTTTTTCAAGAGTGTCCCTCGTGTCCATTCCAGTCGCGTTGTCCGAACATGTGCTCAAAACATAGAGTGATAAATATTTATTATTGAAATGGGCTATTGCATTTGCTCCCCTTCTCCTGTATTCTGACTTACAAGAGATTGCGATGCATACCACGGACCCCAACCAGGCTCTCCGAAACGGCGTCGTCATCTCCACCGCATTCTTACCGGTATCGGGAATCGTTCTTATTATTGGGGTCGGTGTAATTACCGGCCCCGCCTGAACGGCCCGATTGAACCAATCTTGGCCACTGGCGGGGGAACCAAACCCCGGACAGTGGCTTTTTTGCTATAGGAGCTAGGTAAATGTCCAGTTTGACCAACGGCGCAAAGATCGTTCTGGAGTGTCTGACGCGGGAACAGGTGGAGATCATCTTCGGTTATCCCGGCGGCGTGACGCTTCCTTTCTACGACGCGATGTACGACTCCCCGATCAAGCACGTCCTCGTCCGGCATGAGCAGAACGCCGCGTTCGCCGCGCAGGGCTATGCGCGAGCCACTGGAAAGGTCGGTGTCTGCTGCGCGACCTCGGGTCCGGGCGCGACGAATCTGGTCACGGGCCTGGTGGACGCTATGATGGACTCGATCCCGATCGTCGCGCTGACAGGCCAGGTCACGAGCAAGCTGATCGGCAGCGACGCGTTTCAGGAAGCAGATACCTTCGGGATCACGCGCTCGGCCACGAAGCACAATTTTTTGGTGAAGAGCATCGTCGAGCTTCCACAGGCGATTCACGAGGCGTTTCACATTGCCGCGAGCGGACGGCCGGGTCCGGTGCTGGTGGACATCACGAAAGACGTCTTCCAGGGCACGGCGCATTATTCGCCTGTCAATGCGATCCATCTGCCGGGCTACAAGGTTTACACCGAGGGGCACGCCGGACAGATCCGCCGCGCGGCGCAGATGATCTGGGAGGCCAAGCGTCCGTTCGTCTACGCGGGCGGAGGCATCATTGCCGCAGACGCCAGCGACGAACTGCGGGAGTTGGTGGAGTTCGTCGATGCGCCTGCCGTCTGCACGCTGATGGGCCTGGGCGGCCTTCCGGGCTCACATCCGAACTTCGTGAGCATGCCCGGCATGCACGGCAGCTACGCCGCCAACATGGGCATGTCCGAGACGGACCTGATCGTCGCGCTGGGTGTGCGCTTCGACGACCGCGTCACCGGTCGCCTGAGCGCGTTCGCGCCGCACGCCAAGGTGATCCACGTCGACATCGACCCGGCCGAGATCGGCAAGATTCGCACTCCGGAAATTCCCATCGTGGGCGACGTAAAGCGCGTGCTGAAGAAGCTAAACGCAGCTCTGGAAGAGACGGCCGGCGAGATGCGCAGCAAGAACGTGACCGCCCGCGCGGCCTGGTGGGGACAGATCAAAGAGTGGCAGAGCGAGCATCCGTTCCACGCGGAAGTTTCCGCCGACGAGATCAAGCCGCAACACCTGATGGCCGAGATCGACCGCCTGTCGGGCGGGGAGGCGATCGTCACCAGCGACGTTGGCCAGCACCAGATGTGGGGCGCGCAGTTCATCCGCTTCAACCATCCGCGGCTGTGGATCAATTCCGGAGGCCTGGGGTCCATGGGATTCGGCCTGCCGTCGGCGATCGGCGCACAGTTCGCCCGGCCGGATAAACTGGTGTTCTCGATCGTCGGCGACGGCGGCTTCCAGATGTCGATTCCAGAACTCGCCACCATCGCCAACCACGCCCTGCCGGTAAAGATCATTGTGATGAACAACGGCTATCTGGGGATGGTCCGGCAGTGGCAGGAGCTGTTCTATAACAATCGCCTGTCGTCCGTGAAGCTCGATACGTTTCCGGATCCGGAAAAACTGGCCGGAGCGTACGGATTCAGGGGCCGCACGGTGGAGAGCCCTCGCGAATTGCGCGTGGCGCTGGAAGCGGCGGTCAAGGAGCCCGGTCCGTACCTGTTGAATGTCCGCGTGACGCCATTTGAGAACGTCTATCCGATGGTTCCTGCCGGCGGGGCGATCAACGAAATGGTGCTCGGCGCGCCGCAACCGGTGGAGGCATAAACGATGCTGCAACACATTTCCATCCTGATGGAGAACAAGCCGGGCGCGCTGATGCGCGTCACGGGATTGCTGACGGCGCGCGGCTACAACATCGAAAGTCTGACGGTGGCCCGCACGCTGGACCCGCAGCTTTCGCGCATGAGCATTGTGGTGGACATCGAGCCTGGCGAAGCGGGCGACAAGCAGCGCATGCAGCTGATTAAGCAGATCAACAAGCTGATCAATGTGCTTCAGGCGTCGGATCTGACGGAAGCCCCGGCGGTTCGGCGCGAACTGACGCTGGTGCGCGTACGATCGTCGATGCAGAATCGCACGGCGATCCTGAAGGAAGCCGAGATCTTCGGCGCCCGCGCGGTGGATTCCTCGGTGGAGGGCTTTGTGCTCGAGGCCACCGGCGATTCGGAAAAGCTGGACGAGTTTATCGACGTGATGCGCAGTTACGGTGAGATAGAAGTGACGCGATCGGGCCTGGTGGCCGTGGCTCTGGAAGCGAAGAAGCTGCGCCTGGCGCCTCCGGTGGCGAAAGAATCGGAAATTGAAACGGACGGAGTTCTGAAGTAATGATGGAAATGAAAGCCACGCGCTTTTACGAAAAAGACGGCGACCTGTCGCTCCTGAAGGGCAAGAAGATCGCCATAATCGGCTACGGAAGCCAGGGTCACGCGCATGCGCTGAACCTGCGCGATTCGGGCCTCGACGTTGTGGTCGGCTTGCCGGAATCGAGCAAGAGCCGCGCCAAGGCGGAGGCCGCCGGGCTGAAGGTGATGACGCCCGCCGAAGCCGCCAAGGCCGCCGACGTAATGATGATTCTGGTGCCGGACCACATTCAAGGCGATTTATATAAGTCCGACATCGCGCCGCATCTGACGCCGGGTAAGACGCTGATGTTCGCGCACGGATTCAACATCCATTTCGGAGCGATCCAGCCGCCATCCGGCGTCGACGTGACGATGATCGCGCCCAAGGCTCCGGGCCATCGCGTCCGGGAGTTGTTTACGGACGGCATGGGCGTTCCTGCGCTGGTCGCGGTGCATCAGGACGCTTCGGGGAAAGCTCGCGCGCAAGCGCTGGCATACGCGCTGGGCCTTGGATGCCTCAAAGCCGGCGTGATCGAGACCACGTTTAAGGAAGAGACCGAAAGCGATCTCTTTGGAGAACAGGCCGTTCTTTGTGGCGGCGCGGCGGAATTGATCCGGGCCGGTTTCGAGACGCTTGTTGAGGCCGGTTACGCGCCTGAAATTGCCTATTTTGAGTGCCTACACGAATTGAAGCTGATTGTCGATCTTATTTATGAGGGCGGCTTAAGCTACATGCGTTATTCGGTCTCGGATACGGCGGAGTACGGCGATTACACCCGCGGTCCGCGCATCGTGAACGATGAGACGCGCGCCGAGATGAAGAAGATTCTGGGCGAGATTCAATCGGGCGAGTTCGCGCGCCAGTGGCTGGGCGAAAACAAAGCCGGCCGCGCCAAGTTCCTGGCGATGCGAAAGAGGCAAGAGGATCAGACCATCGAAAAGGTGGGCGCCGAGCTTCGCAAGATGATGCCGTTCCTGAAGAAGAAAAAAGAGGCTGGAGTACCGGCCGCCACATAAAACCATGCGAGTTTTTACGTTCGACACGACGCTGCGGGATGGCACCCAGGGCGAGAATGTCAGCTTCTCCGCAGACGACAAGGTGCTGATCGCTCACAAGCTGGATGAGCTTGGCATCGACTATATTGAAGGCGGTTGGCCGGGCTCCAATCCGAAGGACAGGGAGTTCTTCACGCGAGCTCGCGAAATGACGCTGAAGCACGCCCGCATGGTGGCCTTCGGAGCCACCCGTTTCGCCCGCAATCCGGTGGAGAAGGACGCGAGCGTCAACGCCCTGATAAAGTCCGGAACACCCGTCGTGTCGATCTTCGGCAAGAGCTGGGACCTGCACGTGCACCGCGCGCTCGGCATCACCGAAGAGGAGAACCTCGCGCTGATCGCCGATACGGTTAAGTATCTGAAGGACCACGGCAAGGAAGTGGTCTACGACGCGGAACACTTTTTTGATGGCTACGCGGCGAATAAGGACTTCGCGCTTCGGACGATCGAAGCGGCGAAGAAGGCCGGCGCGGATGTGATCGTGCTGTGCGATACCAACGGCGGCACCATCACCAGCCGCCTTTCGCAGATCTGCGCCGACGTCAGACAGCGCTTCGACAGTATGCTCGGTATTCACACGCATAACGATTCCGACCTGGCCGTGGCCAATGCGCTGGCCGCGGTCGAGCAAGGCTTCGCGCACGTGCAGGGCTGCATGAACGGCTACGGCGAGCGCTGCGGCAACGCGAATCTCACGTCGATCATCGCCAATCTGGAATTGAAGATGGGGCACACGACCATCGGCAAGGAGAAGCTGACCGGGTTGACGTCGGCGGCTCGCTTCATCGCCGAACTGGCCAATCTGCCTCTGCGCAGCGATCAGCCGTTTGTGGGTGACAGCGCGTTTGCGCACAAGGGCGGCGTGCACGTCGCGGCCGTGCTGAAGGATTCGACGACGTATGAGCACATCAATCCCAAGCTGATCGGCAACCGCCAGCGGGTTTTGCTGAGCGATCTTTCCGGGAAGGGAAGCATCCTTTACAAGCTCAAGCAGCATGGCTTGGAAGAGCGCCTGGACGACACGGCTCGCCGCGAACTTCTCGATCGCATTAAGCAGATGGAGTTCCAGGGATACGAACTGGAGGCCGCCGAAGGAACCTTCGAGCTTCTGGTGCGCGAGTCGCTGCATCCGGGCTTGCAACTGTTCGAGGTGGTCAGCTATGAGGTGACCACGCGGCCGAACGGCACCACGGCCACTGTCACGCTGAAAGCTCAGGACGGCGTCCATTCGGCCACGGCCAACGGCAACGGCCCGGTGAATGCGCTCGACCTGGCGCTGCGGCAGTGCCTGTCAACGCTGTATCCGTCGATTGCTGACGTGAAGCTGACCGATTACAAAGTCCGCGTGCTGGACTTCAAAAAAGGCACCGCGGCGCGCGTGCGCGTTTTAGTCGAGTGGTCCGATCACCGCCGCAGCTGGTCGACGGTGGGCGTGTCGGAAAACGTAATCGAGGCGAGCTGGTACGCGCTGGTCGACGCTTTGCGCCTGGAACTAATGCGGCTCAGTGAGAACGATCCGACGATTGATCGGGCGGTGGAAGATTACTGCTGGGGCGTCTAGCCGCGCGCAGAAGAGATAGGCGCGATCCACCTTGCTACGAGGCGCTTGATTCTAGCCGAGAAGGCACCGATCGCCGCCCGTTGCTCGCCACGTTTTCCCCGCGCGACACTACGTCCTTTATGTTGCGCTAGGTGTGCGTTCCTCAACGATGGGCAGCCCACATCGTTTGCAGCAGTGATCGTGCAATCCAACGACGTGCCTTTGAGGGCATCTACGCGCGTAAAGCATCGCCAGCGACGCCGCGTAGAAAAACATCCGCACCCCAGAAAACATGCGCACAACGATGGTCAGGTCTGGACCTGGCGGAGGGTGTCGAGGTGCGCTCGGCCCAAAAATAAGAAAGCTCAGCAATCCGTAAGCAGTAACACAAGGAACCATCACTCTCATCCACACCGGGCACCCTCGCGGGATTTCCCAGAGCTGGCCCCTGCGCCAGCTTTCCCATGGCCTCTCCCAATTGAACTGTGGCCGTTCCGAAACCAGGATCGCACGCCCGAAGACCACGAAGATGCCGAGGTGCATCGCGAAAAGACAAACCATGGGCAGCCCTAGTCCGAAGAACGTGGCGACATGTACGAGACAGCTGAGAGCCAGACCCGTCGCCGCCAGAGAAAGCGAGATCAGTCGCCCCAGCGAAGCGATCCAATAGCCGAGGCCCGATAGGGTCATTTTGACGTTCACGCGTTCATTGAAACAGAGGCCGGGCCTGCGCGGGGGCCGCGCCGACTGTTAGACGATTTCATACTTTATCGTCTAGTAAACCAAAAACCCAGGAAGGTGTTTGACAGAGGCCCTGTGCACAGCAATTCAAGGCCAGCGCATGAAGGAGGCCCAGGCAAAGCGCTATGGCTTCGGCCTATCGGATTTCTTGCGTTCCTCTAAAACGGAAATCACTCGTTCGCGATCGGTGAGATCGTAAATGGGGGCTAGCTTGGGGTCGACGGCGGTCCACGACGACCCCTTTCCTTTCACGAGCGCCCAGATTCGTTTCCGAGTAAAGAGTTCTTTCGTTTCCGACCAATGCTGCCACACTCCTCGATAGTCACAAACCCCGGAGATCGCCTCCCAGAGCGAGCATGGCACGACCACGTGGTATTCGAGCCCCTGCCCGGCGTGCTGTTCTCCGTAAAGGACTTCGCTCGCCTCGATAGTCCCATTCACATGTAATCCGTCGAACGAAAGAAAGTAACTCGAAAGCTTTAGCTCTCCGGCGACGACCGCATCCGCGGTCCGGATAAAGATCCACTTCTCAATTGCGGAGACGGTCCCGCTCAGCGTCAGCAACAAGATGGCTATAGCCCAAATCCGAGAGTGGAGTGGCACCCCTTTATTGTGGGCCTGAGAGCCCGCTCCTTCTGGCGCGCGCTGCGCCTCCAGTAGTCCGCGCCGGATTCGCAGGGACGTGCCTCGAAATGACCACGTCCAGTTTCCGATACTCCGCACGTTGTGTTGACTCGCCCGGCAGTGGGCTTGCTCCCAGCGGGGGCAGCCGACCTTTTCCAGGCGGCTCCTCTGGATTTCCAGATTGCGCCGGCTTTGGGCCAGCTTGCGCCAGAATTGGCGGCCCCACGGTCACGCCCTGGCGTGCTCCCATCGTCGAGCGAGCTCCGTGAAACGCATGCCGATGTTCTGGCCAATCGTGCAACGTTGCCGGGTCGAAATCGGCTCCGCTGGGCCAGACCAATGTGTGCACCTCAGGATCAACGCGAACCTGATTGAACAGTTGCACGTCGCGCAATGGGTCGTACAACTCGCCCGCAAGAACCGGTCGGAAGTCGATCGTTTGCTCTGTAAAATCGTCGAATCGAACGCGCAGTGTGAAGTCGGAGGTGATCTCGAAGCATCGAACTCGACAAATCGGATGATTCATAACAAACCTACTTCAACGGGTCAATTGGGAACGGCTCTCGCCCCTCTTGTAGACGTTCCCAATCGGCTCCTAGCTCAGCCTGATGCAGTTTCCGCCCACGCCTCCACCAATCTTATCTGCCGTCTCGGAACCGGCTCAGCTCCGGCATCGCCCCATCCTCACAAAAACAACGGCACAATATGCCGGTCAAACAAATTTCCTGTCACATTCCTCGCGATTTCTTCTTTATACTCGTCCAGCAAGTCCAGATACGCGTTTCCCTTCTTCGCCGCGATCTTGAAGCCGACGTGCAGTAGCTGGCGCAGGCTGGGATTGAACTCGCTGCACTTCTGATCGTGCCGGAGCGCCTTCACATACTGCTCCGACGTCCATCCCTTTACCTTGTCCGGCGACGGCAGTTTCCTCGCGTCTATGTCGATCACCGTGGCGTAGGGTTTGCACAACTCCTCGGCGTGGTCGAACGCCTCCGCGTAAATCTCCTTGGCCATCACCAGGCCTTCTCCGCCGCCCTCGGCCAGGCCGATCAATTCTTCCAGCCAGTTCGTGCCCGCCGTTTTCACGTGCACGCCGGCGCCGAACTTCTGGAGCGTCCGTTTGATCGGCTCGTAGAGGGAGAATTTGTCGCTGCCCGAATGGACACTTAGCTTCAGCGGTGCCGGCAGGCCGTAATTCTTCACCGCAAAGGCGATGGCGGCGACGTCGTCGGAAAACTCGGTGGTGAATTTGGCCACATCTCCGACGTAATCGACACCTTTATTGAATCGTCCCGTGAACTTCGGCGCGATGGTCTGAATCGGAATGCCCTCGTCGGCGATGGCGGCCAGGATAATCAGCAGTTCGGCGGGTGTTTGCGGCGAATCGGTCTCGTCCATCGAAACTTCGGTGACGAATTTGCCTTTCCCTTTTGCGGCCTCGATCTTGCGATAGATTCGTCCCGCCTCGGTCACCGCGGCCAAGTACTTCGCGGCGGTCGTCGCGACGAATTCTTTCGAGGTGCGCAGGCTCTGATCGATACCGGGAATATTCAATTCGCCGATCAACTCCGGGTGCTTCGCGACAAAGGCCGATGCGTCCGCCGTTTTGCCGATCCAATCCGCGACGTCGATCGTGTAGAAATCACAGGCGTCGACGAAGCCGTCGACGGTATCAAAATTGATATGATCCGCGTCGCAGAAATACGGCTTGCGCCAGCCGAGTTTGCCCACTGCTCGATCCGCCGCCCTGCGAACGCTGGCCGGCTTGGAGCCGATGATCGTATGCTCGCGGTTGGACTTGTTCCAAACGGGAATGACGTCTACGCCTTGTTCGGCCGCCATCATGCAGGCGCTCAGCTGCGCTTCGGCCTGATGGGCGAAACGGTCGCCGACGCCGAATGTATATTTGGGGAGAAGAACAGGTTTGCTCATACCGTTTAACCTTTCAGGATACAGTAGGAGGTTATGCTGAAAAGTCTGGATTTGACGGGCCGCGTGGCTGTTGTGATCGGAGGCACGTCGGGAATTGGCCGCACTCTGGCCCTTGGATTGGCCGAAGCCGGAGCTGACGTGGTGGCCACAGGGCGCCGCGAAAGTCTGGTGCACGAAGTGGCGGCCGAGATTGAGGCCAAGGGCCGAAAATCGCTGACCGTTGCCGTGGATGTGCTCGACCGCGCCTCGGTCGACGCGCTGCGCGACGCCGTGGTGAAGCACTTTGGACATGTGGATATTCTCCTGAACGCCGCCGGAAAGATCGGGCGCAAGCCCACCGTCACGTTTCCGGAAGCTGAGTGGGACGAGACGTTCAACGTCAACGTCACAGGGGCTCTGCGAGCCTGCCAGGCTTTTTACGAACCGTTGAAGGCTTCCGGTCACGGCCGTATTATCAATATTGTTTCGCTCAATTCCTACGTCAGCCTGCGGGAGGTCGCGGCGTACGCGGCGTCGAAGTCGGCTCTGCTGGGGCTGACGCGCAGTTTGGCGGTGGAATGGTCGGCCGAAGGGATTAACGTCAACGCCATCGCGCCCGGTGTGTTTCGCACGGACCTGAATAAGAATCTGCTCGACTCCACTGATCGCGGCAGGGAACTGTTGATGCGAACGCCGATGAAGCGCTTCGGGAAGACCGAGGAGCTGAACGGAGCAGCGGTGTTGCTTGCTTCCGATGCGGCGAGCTTCATCACGGGGCAGTGCATCGTGGTGGACGGAGGATTCTTGGCGTCGGGAGTGAACAGTTGAAACCGAAAGGGACAAACCGCTCTGTCCACGCGGGCCGGCGTCGTTCGTTTTCCTTAGAATTGTTGTGGCGCCTTGGGACAGATAGGTCAGTCCCCACCGGATGTGTGTCGTCGGATAAACTCCTTGCATGCGCTTGTTGTTTTTGACCGCGTCGCTCGCGTTCGCCCAGAACGCCAGCTATCCCGTGAAGCCCGTTCCTTTCACGGCGGTTCATTTTCATGACGATTTCTGGGCGCCGCGCATTGAGATCAACCGCACGGCGACCATTCCTTCCGCGTTCGTACAGCTCGAGAGAGCCGGCGATTTCGATAATTTCGACCGCGCAGCGGCCGTGTTGCGGGGAGACAAATCGGTTGACAAGCGGATCCCTAAGAATCCTTACGACGATAGCGATGTCTTCAAGGTGATCGAAGGCGCTTCCTACGCACTGCTCTCTCATCCAGACCCGCAGTTGGACGCGTTCTTGGACCGCCTGATCGCGCGCATCGCCGCGGCGCAGGAGCCGGATGGTTATCTGTATACCGCGCGCACCATCGATCCGCTGCATCCGCATGTGTGGGCCGGGCCGGAGAGGTGGATGCTGGATCGCGAGCTGAGCCACGAGCTCTATAACCTCGGCCACTTGTACGAAGCGGCGATGGCGCATTATCAGGCTACGGGCAAGCGGACCTTGCTCGAGATCGCGCTGCGTTCGGCCGACCTGCTCGACCGCACGTTCGGGCCCGGGAAAATGACGATATGGCCGGGGCATCAGGTGGCGGAAATCGGCTTGGCGAAGATGTATCTCACCACCGGCAATCAGCACTATCTGGCGCTGGCGAAGTTTCTGCTCGATTCGCGCGGGCCGGACGGCATGCCGGGCTCGGGCCGCGAATACAACCAGTCTCACATGCACGTGGTCGATCAGACCGAAGCCGTCGGCCACGCTGTTCGTGCGACCTATATGTACTCGGGCATGGCCGATGTCGCCGCGCTCACCGGCGATCAGGAGTACGTGCGAGCCCTCGACAAAATCTGGGAGAACGTCGCCGGCAAGAAGCTGTACATCACCGGAGGCATCGGGGCGACCAACGCCGGCGAGGCGTTTGGCAAGAACTACGAACTTCCGAACATGACGGCGTACAACGAGACCTGCGCGGCTGTGGGCAACGATTTCTGGAATCATCGCCTGTTCTTGCTCCACGCCGATTCCAAGTACATTGACGTGCTGGAGCGCACGCTTTACAACGGCGCGATCAGCGGCGTCTCGCTCGATGGCAAGACTTTCTTTTATCCGAATCCCTTGGAATCGAACGGCCAGCACGCGCGCAGTCCCTGGTTCGGCACGGCCTGCTGCCCGTCGAACATCACGCGTTTCGTTGCCTCCATGCCTGGTTACGTTTATGCGCAGAGCGGTGACCAACTGTATGTGAATCTGTTCGTGGCGAACAATGCCGACGTGAAGCTCGACAGCGGCGTGACGTTGAACATCACGCAGGAGACGGAATATCCCTGGGAGGGTGCGGTAAGAATGACCGTCCGCCCGGATCATCCTGCAAAATTTACCGTGAAGATCCGCATTCCGGGCTGGGCGCGCAATCAGCCGGTGCCGAGCGATCTGTATCGCTACACCGATGGAGCAAGCCCCGCCCCGACGATCGTGGTGAACGGCAAACCGGTTGCGACCGCACTCGACAAGGGCTACGCGATCATCGCGCGCGAATGGAAAGCTGGCGACACCATCGACCTGAAGCTGCCCATGCCGGTCCGCCGCGTGATCGCCAACGATGAAGTGGCTGCCGATCGCGGACGCGTCGCGCTGGAGCGCGGTCCGATTCTATATGCGGTCGAATGGCCGGATGTGCCGGGCGGCAAAGTCCGCAATCTGGTGGTCCCGCGCAATGAAAGGCTCACCGCCGAGTTCAAGCCCGCGCTCCTCAAAGGAGTCGAGGTGATTCAAGGCCGCGCGACGGCGCTCTCGTACGACGCGCAGGGAAAACTCCTGAAGAGTCCGCAGCCGTTCACTGCGATTCCGTACTACGCCTGGGCCAACCGCGGCCGAGGCCAAATGATCGTTTGGCTCCCGGAAACAGAGGCCGCCGCGAAGCCTGCGCCGTTCCTGACGCCGAAGGTGACGTCGTCGCCGTCGCGGCGGAGTCCCTTAAGCGTCAACGATGGCGATGAGTCCACATCCTTTGACTGGTGGCCGAAAAAGGGAACCACCGAATGGGTGGAGTACGCCTTTGACAAGCCGGCGACGGTATCCTCGGCCGAGGTGTATTGGTTCGACGATACAGGGGATGGCGAAGTCCGCATGCCTGCGTCGTGGAGGATTCTGTATCGGGACGGCGACGCTTGGAAGCCGGTCGACAGCGCGTCTTCCTATGGCGTGGAAAAGGACAAGTACAACAAGGTGACATTCAAGGCTGTTTCAACCGGCGGCCTGCGCCTGGAAGTCACGATGCAGCCGAACTGGTCGGCCGGCCTCATGGAATGGAAGGTGAAGTAGCGACCTCATTCAGAGCAGGTGCGCCGGTGTTCGCGTTGTCTTCCACCTGGCGCGTGAGCGCAATCGGACATTTACTTCCTCGAGGGACCCGAAAAATCCCGCAAACGAGTTTTCGAGGGACTTGGGCCGCCTCCGCATCTGCTTGAAATCCCTAGGCCGGAAACGGTCCGTGGAGGAGATGGCGGCCGCGCCCATGGGACGGTATTCGTGCGTTCCCTGCGCCCAGGCGATGCCGTTTTCGATATCGATCCAAAGACCGAAGCCCACGACACATTATGAGCTTGGTCCCTAAAATGCTTCAATAGGAATATGTTGATTCTGTTCCGCCTGGTGAGTGTCCGGTTTCTAAGTGTTGCAGCCCTGGCGCTGTTGTCCGTGTTGGGTAGTTTTGACACGGCTCAGGGCCAGACGCTGACGCTCAGTACCAACACCCTCAGTTTCACCGCGGCACAGGGGAACAATCCGTCGCCTCCGTTTCAAACGGTATCGGTTGGTAGCACGGGAGCGGCGATCAACTACAAGATTTCCTCCGATCAGACCTGGCTGCTGGCATCGGCCTGCCAGTTTTGCGGGGATGGCGGCACTTCCGGCCCGAACGAACCGCTCACGATCCAGGTGACCTCCAGTTCGCTGAATGCGGGGAATTACACGGGACACATCACGCTGACCCCAACCAACGGCAGTCCAACGGCCACCATCACGGTGACGCTGACGGTCACCGGAAACGGACCGGCCACATCAACGCTCGTGGCGTCTCTGTCGCAACTTAACTTTTCTTTCCAAGTCGCTCAGGCCGGCCCTGCCTCACAAGGTGTGCAGATCACGGCCACAGGAATCAATATTCCGATTAGCTCCGTGACCACGAATACCGCGCCCACGAACAACTGCCCCTCGGGCTGGCTGCAGGCGTCCTCATCGTCCGGCTCGACACCGGCCACCATAACCGTGAGCGTCGTGACCTCCGGCCTGACCCCGGGCACCTGCACCGGAGCTGTTTCGGTGAATTCCACCAGCCCTGGCAACGGCTCGACGTCGGTGCAGATCGGGGTGACGCTTTATGTGAGTACCAGTCCCCTGCTGAATGTCGCGATTCCGGCTGGAATTACGTCCGTGACGCTTCAGAAGGGAGCTAATCCCGTGCAGTTTGCCGTGCCGCTAACCAGTTCCGACCCAAGCGTCCCTCTGAACTTCACTGCGAACACCGCGCCCGGCTCGGATAATGCATGGTTGGCGGTATCGCCCGTGACTGGTTCGACGCCTGCAAGCTTGAATGTCCAGGTGACTCCCAACCAGACCTTGGCGCCCGGCAACTATACTGGCTCCATTACGATCGCCTCCTCCGCGCTTCTCAATGGGCAACTCACGATCCCGATTACGTTTAACCTGACCTCGCCCAGTGCGGTCACGGTGACTCCTTCCGGCACCCAAAACTTCAATCAGTCGCAGGGAGGCTCCCCGCCTGCGCCGATCACGCTGACGTTGACAAGTACCAGCAGCGCAACGTTCACGACGTCGGTTACACAGCAATCGGGGGGATTATGGCTACAGGCTACACCCTCCAGCGGATCGGTCACGCAATCGACGCCGGGAACGGTCACACTGACGGTGCTGCCCAACACGCTGGGCCAGGGCACCTATTCGAGCCTGGTGACCATTTCCTTCCAGAGCTCGGGCATCTCGCCGATCACGATCCCGGTGAGCCTCTCGGTCGGCCCGCCCGTCTCGACGCTGGTGCCGTCGCCGTCTTCGCTCACGTTTACGTATCTAACCAGCGGGTCGGCTCCGGCGGCGCAGAACGTGAGCATCACCAACCTTGCCGGCAGCGCCATTGCCTACACGGTTGGGTCCATCAGCCAGAGCTGGCTTTCTGTGACGCCCAGCAGCGGTACTACGCCGGGATCGATTTCCGTATCCGTGACGCCTCAGAGCCTAGCTCCGGGAAGTTATACAGGTTCGTTCACGCTGAGTTCCCCCAGCGCGCCGTCAGTGGTCTTCAACGTAACGCTGAACGTCACGCAGAGCGCGGTGCCGCAGGTATTCATTATCGGCAACGCGGCCAGCGGCGTGGGCGGGCAGCTCGCCCCGGGCGAAATCATCACCATCAAGGGCTCGCAGCTTGGGCCGGCAACTCCGCAGTCGTTCACACTCGACTCGCTCAAGCAACCGACGCTCGGCGGCGTGGGAGTCACCTTCAGCGGAATCCCCGGGACGCTGCTCTATGTCTCGTCGAGCCAGATCAACGTCACGGTGCCATACGAGGTGGCTGGCACGGCGTCGACCAATATCGTGGTCACCTACAACGGCGTATCCTCGGCGGTCTTTACGCAGCAGGTCGCCTCCGCGGCGTTGGGGCTGTTCACCAACAACTCCACCGGCACGGGTCAGGCGAGCATCCTGAATCAAAACTATACCTACAACACAGCCACAACGCCTGCCGCGCAGGGTTCCTACATTTCGCTCTACGCCACCGGCGGCGGACAAACGATTCCCGCCAGCACCACGGGCGAAGTGAGCCCCAACAGCCTGTTGCCGTTGGTGCTGTCACCCTACGTGACCGCGACGATCGGCGGAAAGAACGCTCCGGTGGTATTTTCCGGCGCGGCGCCGGGCTACGTGACCGGAGTCGTTCAGTTCAACATCCAGGTACCTACGGGAGTCAGCGGCACGGCTCTGCCGATCATAGTGACGATCAACGGAGCCAACGCGGTGCAGAGCCAATCCGGAGCCACGGTGTCGGTCCAATAGAGGATGCCGTCACTCATTAACGTCTCTGGGATCTCGAAGCGATTCGGGATCGCGCCGCTGTTCGAAAACGTGTCGCTCAACATCTCCGATGGCGACCGGCTGGGCCTCATCGGGCCGAATGGTGCCGGAAAATCGACACTGCTTGAAATCCTCACCGGACGCCGCGAGCCGGACAGCGGAGCCGTGGCGCTCCGGAAAGGGACGAAGCTCGCCTACGTCACGCAGGATTCGACGTTTCCGACGGGAACGAGCGTGCGCGAAGTGGTGCGCCGCGCGATGTCGGTCGCAGGAATCGCCGAGGATGAGAAACTCGCGCGTGAAGCCGAGACGCTGGGCCGCGCGGGATTCGAGGATTTCGATCAGGATGCCTCCAGCCTCTCCGGCGGATGGCGCAAACGCCTGGCGATCGCCGAGGCGCTGGTGCTCTCGCCCGATATCCTGATGCTCGACGAGCCGACCAATCATCTGGATCTGATCGGCATCGCGTGGCTGGAGGAGTTGCTCGAATCCGCGAGATTCGCCTGCGTCGTGGTGAGCCACGACCGCTATTTCCTGGAAAACGTCGCGAATGCAATGGTGGAGCTGAATCCTGCCTTCCCCAACGGGACGTTTTACGTCGCCGGGAACTATAGCGCGTTCCTGGAAAAGAAGGCCGAATTCCTGCACGCGCAGGCCAGGCATCAGGAGGCGCTGGAAAATCGGGTCAAGGTAGAAATGGATTGGCTTCGCCGCGGCCCCAAGGCGCGCGCCACCAAGGCCAAAGCGCGCATCGACAAAGCGCAGGAACTGATCGGCGAATTGAATGACCTGAAGGTCCGCACCCGTGTGGAGCTGACGGACATTGAATTCACGGCGTCGGATCGCAAGACGAAGCGCCTGGTGCATCTGGAAGGCGTCTGCCATAGCTTCGGCGACTCGGTATTGTTCGAAAACGCGAGCTTCACCATCACCGCCGGAATGCGGGTCGGCCTGGTCGGCGCCAATGGCAGCGGCAAGACCACTCTGCTAAAGCTGCTGACGGGCGAACTGCAACCGACGCGCGGTGAAATTCAGCGCGCCGACAATCTGCGCATCGTAGCCTTCGACCAGGTGCGTGAACTCGATCCCAATCTCACGCTGCGCCGGGCGCTCGCGCCCGATAGCGATTCCGTCGTCTATCGCGACCGCGCGATTCACGTGGCTTCCTGGGCTTCGCGTTTCGCGTTTTCGAGCGAGCAGTTGAATCAGCCGGTCAGCCGGCTCTCCGGCGGCGAACGCGCCCGCGTCCTGATCGCCCGGCTGATGCTGGCACCCGCGGACCTGCTCCTGCTCGACGAGCCGACCAATGATCTGGACATTCCCACGCTCGAAATCCTGGAAGAAAGCCTGCTCGAGTTTCCCGGAGCCTTGGTTCTGGTGACGCATGATCGCTACTTGCTTGACCGTGTGGCCACCGTGGTGCTGGGCCTTGATGGCAAAGGAGGCGCGGAGCGCTTCGCCGACTATTCGCAGTGGAACGAATGGCAGGCAGCGAAAAAGGCGGTGAGAACCGCCGCGCCAGCCTCGCCGAAGGCGACTCCGGTAAAGAAGAAGCTCTCCTACATCGACGCGCGCGACTACGACACCATCGAGCAGCGCGTGGCGGAGGCCGAGCTGGCTCTGGAGGCCCAACACGAGGCCGTCCAGATCGCCGCATCGAAGGGCGGCAAGGAACTGGAAACGGCAATGGCGGAGCTCGAAAAAAGGCAGGCCGCCGTCGACGCGTTGTACGCGCGCTGGGCGGAGTTGGAGGAGAAAGTCAATTCGACGGCATAAGACGGGTGTATACTGGCCGAACATGCCGAAATGGGTTCTTCTTTTGACGCTTGCGATGACCGCCAGCGCGCAGGTTCCCGACGCGGCCACCGGCAAGAAGATCTTCGAATCGCAGTGCGCTCTCTGCCACGGCCAAACCGGGACCGGTGGCCGCGGACCGAGCCTGAATCGTTCCAAACTCGCCCACGCGCCCGACGATGAGGCGCTGGCAAAGGTGATCGCCCAAGGCATCCCGCCGGAGATGCCCGGCTCCTGGCAGTTAAACCCGCGCGAGGTCCTGTCCCTGATCCTCTATGTTCGTTCCCTCGGCGCGATTCCATCCGAGAAACTCCCCGGCGATCCAGTCCGCGGCGAGCAGGTGTATCAAAGCAAGGGATGCGCCGGGTGCCACATCATCAACGGCAAGGGCGAGGGCTTTGGACCGGAGCTTAGCGCCATCGGCGCGCGGCGCAACGGCGCGCATCTCCGCCAAGTGATTCTTCATCCAGCCGCGGCGCTCCCCGAGGATTTCGTGTATGTCGCGGCGGTGACGGAAGCCGGAACGGTCCGCGGCATCCGCGTGAACGAAGACTCGTTCACGATTCAGATCAAGGACTCGCTGGGGCGATTTCACAGCCTCGTGAAATCCGAATTGAAGGACTTGAAGAAACTGCGCGGCGAAACGCCGATGCCGTCGTTTGAAGGCGCGTTGAGCGCCGCGGAACTGGACGATCTGGTGGCCTATCTGGCCAGTCTGAAGGGCAAATCATGAAGTGTATCGCGTGGTTATTGTGTGCCGTGGCGTGGGCGCAGGTCCCGTATGACCGCATTCTCAACGCGGCGAAAGAACCCGGCAGCTGGCTGACGTACTCGGGTAATTATCAAGGCCATCGCTTCTCGCCGCTGAATCAGGTGACGCCCTCGAACGTAGCCGGGCTGCACGTCAAATGGGCGTATCAGTTCGATAGTCCGCGCACCGAAACTTCGCCGATCGTGGCCGATGGCGTGATGTACGTCACCGGGCCGAACATGGCCGCCGCGCTCGACCTGCACACGGGAAGGGAACTATGGAAGTGGTCGCGTCCCATCCCGAAGGATTATCAATCTATCGGATACGGGCACGTGAATCGAGGCCCGGCCATTCTCGATGACAAGCTATTCGTCGCCACGCTCGATTGTTACCTCATCGCACTCGATCTGAAGAGCGGCGCCGAGCGATGGTCGGCCCGGGTGGAGGACTACAAGCCCGGCTACAGTATGACGCTCGCGCCGCTGGCCATCAAAGGAAAGGTTCTGGTGGGCGTCAGCGGAGGCGAAGCGGGCATCCGCGGTTTTGTGGACGCCTACGAAGCCGCCTCCGGAAAGCGCTCCTGGCGCTTCTATACCATCCCGGCGCCTGGCGAACCAGGCAGCGAAACCTGGCCGCACGACGGCAAGTATAAAGACAGCTGGAGAACCGGCGGCGGATCGACCTGGGTCACCGGCTCCTACGATCCCGACACGAATCTCGTCTATTGGGGTATCGGCAATCCCGGACCGGACTGGAATCCTGATTCGCGCCCCGGTGACAATCTGTATACCTGCTCACTGGTCGCGCTCGACGGTGATACCGGCGCGCTCAAGTGGCATTTCCAATTCACCCCCCACGATTCGCACGATTGGGATTCGACGCACGTTCCGGTGCTGTACGAAGCCGAAGTGCGCGGCGTGAAGCGCAAGTTGGTGGCGGTGGCGAATCGCAACGCGTTTTACTACGTGCTCGACCGTTCGACCGGCGAGTTTGTCGCCGGCCGGGCGTATTCAAAACAGACCTGGGCCAAAGGCCTGGACGATCGCGGCCGCCCGATGGTGCTGCCCAACACCGAGCCGAGCGCCGAAGGAACCATCGTCTGGCCAAATCTCAACGGCGCTACCGTGTGGTTCAGCCCGTCCTATAGTCCAGTGACAAGTCTGTTTTACGTCTCCGTGCGCGAGATCGGCTCGATTTACTACAAGCGCGAAGCCGATTACAAACCCGGCACGTTTTTCGCCGGCGGAGGCGAGGCGCCGATCCCGAATACCGAACGTACTGGCGCGATCCGTGCGCTGGAGGTATCGACGGGCAAGCAGCGCTGGGAATTTCCCCTGCATTCGGCGTCGTGGTCCGGTGTGCTTTCCACCGCCGGCGGTTTGGTATTTTCCGGCACGAACGACGGCTACGTCTTCGCGCTCGATGCCGGCTCCGGTAAGCCGCTGTGGAATTTTCAATCCGGCGGCCCGGTTCTGTCGAATCCGATTTCTTTTTCGCTCGATGGCAAGCAGTGCATCGCGATCGCGTCGGATCGGGTTCTGTACGTGTTCGGGCTGTAGCCTCGCCCCATAAGGGCGGGGCTTCCGCACTAGAAACTCAAATCCGCCACTCGCCGGCGGATCAAAACCTCAATGATCGTCCGGATCCCGGTGAACTTCGCGTTCACCTTGGCTGCCCCATCCTCGCCGAGCTGCTTGGTCAAGAGAGTCCCACCATCGAGGTCGGCCATCTTCGAATACCCGGTCACCATCGTGACGTCGTTGGGATTCGCGCCGTAGGTTCTCCGGTTGACCAGGAGGCTCGTGTTGGCCTTCTTGTACACGGGAAGCACGTCCGACTTCACCAGGTTCTGAAAGTCCTGCATTTTCCCCGCCGCGATGCGGTACCGCGCGGACACGATGAACTCCGTTGGCTCGGGCAGGACGTTAGAGATGTCAGTCATGCGGGTGAGGGCGTAGGCGGTGGAACTCTCAATGCACTTGGCCAATTTCATATTGAGGCGGGCGGTAGCGGGTTGTCCCAGCGCCTTCAGCAACGGGGTCTGCCCGTCGAACTCGGCGAACTTCGCGAACGGCGTGACGATCGTGTACTCGTAGCTGCTCCCAAACGCGTACGTCTGATAGACGGTCCTGGTGCTCTGGCCCGCCTTTTTGAGCGCCGGGATCACCTCGTACTTTTGCAGGTCTGCCCATTCGTTCACCATGTCGGGCTTGATGTGAACGACCTGCACTCTAAACGTGGTGGTCGCCACCGGTTGCGCGAAGCCAAAGGAGCTGAATCCGAGCGCCATCGTCAATGCAACGGCACTTTTCTTGAAAACCTTCGTATTTTCCACTTTCACTAGAATCCCCTCTTCTACATAGGCCTCTTGGCCTTGAAGGAGTATAGCGGTGAATGCGTCAATTGCAAGTGAAAAGAAGAGCGGGGAGCCATAAAAGGCCCCGTTTCGTTTAAAATGAAAGCACGCCCCGATAGCTCAGTTGGTAGAGCGCCAGTTTTGTAAACTGGATGTCGCTGGTTCAATCCCGGCTCGGGGCTTTTCGATTTTCGGTCGCCTCAGCTAGACTAATCTGATGCGGCTCTCCTTGATCCTGCTTTCCGTCTCTCTTCTTGCCCAAAACGCGCCTCCTACGGCTGCTCCCGTAACTGCCGGAGGACGCGGAGGCGCAACACCGGGAGCAACACCCGCCGCGGCCGCGCCTGCAACGCCGGCGCAGGGCCAGGTCAATCCCAACGATACGGTGCTGAAGGCCCTCGACGACGTCATGTGGGTGCAGAAGTTGAGCGACATTGCCGACGTCGATAAGGTCGCCTACGCCGGCCCTCCGCCCGCGCATATTCCCAACAAGACTGCGCCCGGGGCGGGGAATCCGCTCATCATTCGCGCCTACACATTCATTCCCAAGAAAATGGACCGCACGAAGAAGCAGCCTTTGCTGGTACTGGCGCATCAAGGCATCCACGGCAGCGTTAATTCCGTGGAACTGGCACACATCATGCGCGAGCTGATGGAGCAGAGCTACGCCGTCATCGCGCCGGATTATCGCGGCAGCTCCGGCTACGGGCAGGGATTTCTAAATCAGATCGATTACGGCGGCAAAGAAGTAGATGACGTGATCGCCGGCCGGGACTGGATGCTGGAAAAATACGGCTTCTTGGACCCCAAGCGCGTGGGCGCCATCGGCTGGAGCCACGGCGGTTTAATCACGCTGATGGAGATCCTCCTGCATCCCGACGGCTTCGCCGCGGCCTACGCCGGCGTGCCGGTGAGCGATCTGGTGCTGCGCCTCGGCTATCAGTCCGACGCTTACCGCGCGATATACTCGTCGCCGAATCACATCGGAAAAACGGTGCGCGACGATATTAAGGAGTATGAGAAGCGATCGCCCATTACTTACGCGGCGAATCTGAAAACTCCTCTGCTGATCCACACCAATACCAACGACGAGGACGTGAATGTGCTCGAAGTGAAGCGCATGATCACGGCCCTGAAGGCCGAAGGCAAAAAGTTCGACTACAAAATCTACGAGGACGCCCCCGGCGGCCACATGTTCAATCGCCTGGACACCAAGCTGGCCCGCGACTCGCGCGAGGAAGTTTACGCGTTCCTGGCCAAATATCTGAAGAACTGACCGCGGTGCCCAAGCCGAGGCGTAAATCCGAGGGAAGTTTCGCGGGAAATCTCACCTTAGGGAATGGAGCGGGAGACGGGAATCGGACCCGCGACCAACAGCTTGGAAGGCTGTGACTCTACCACTGAGTTACTCCCGCGCTCCATTCAGATTATAACTTGCCCGTCAATCGTTTTGCGACCAGATCCGGGAACAGTTTTTCCAGTTCCCGCACCTTCGGCAGGTCGTTGTAGACGATATACGGATAGTTCGGATTCCGGTCGAAGAAGTGTTGATGATTCGCCTCGGCGGCGTAGAATCCATTGAGCCGCGCTACTTGCGTCACGATGCGGCGCCGGAACACTCTGGCTTCGTGGAGCTGTTTGATATAGGCCTCAGCCACGCGCTTCTGCTCGTTGTTGGCGTAGAAAATCCCCGACCGGTACTGAGTGCCCTCGTCCGGTCCCTGCCGATTCAGCTCCGTCGGATCGTGCGCGACGGAGAAGAAGACGTGTAGCAGTTGGCCGTAGCTGATCTGCGAAGGATCGTAGGTCACCTCCACTGACTCGGCGTGGCCCGTGTTGCCCTCGCTCACTAAGTCATAGTGCGCCGTTTTCCTCTCGCCTCCGGCGAATCCGGAGACGGCTTTCGAGACTCCCTTCAAGCGCTCAAACACCGCTTCCACGCCCCAGAAACAGCCCCCGGCGAAGACAGCCGTCGCAGTCTTCGAGCCGTTGGCGGCCACATCGGTCGCCGGCGCGGGAATTTTCCCCGCCGGTGCACAGGCGGCCACCAGACAAAAAGAGAGAAGTTTTTTCATAACGATCAACCTTTCACCTTCGGTTCTTCTGCGGACGCAGCGGAGTTCGGTCTGGTCCATGCCGACGCCGCCCTCATGGGCTTTCGCGTCTGACACGCCGCGTCGATTTTTGCCGCCTGCCTGATCGTCGCAACGGTCCTCCCCTACTACGGTTGGGCCGCGTGGCCGGTGATGCTGAAATTCCGCGGATGAAGTGGCGCGTTACGTGCCCTTCAGCACCTCGGCGATGTCCTTCTCGGAGATGGCGCCTTCTTTAATCACGCGCCAATAAGGCTCCGTCACGTCCACCGTGGTCGCGCCCGTACCTGTCGCGAGCCCTCCATCCAGCACCAGGTCCACGCGTCCGTCCATCGTGGCAAAGCACTCGATGCCGCGCGTGCACGTCGGTTGGCCGGATAAATTCGCGCTCGTCGCGATCAGCGGCTGGGCGAGCCGTTCGAGCAGCGCATTGGCCACCTTCGACTTCGATTGCCGCATGGCGACACGGCCGGTATTTCCGGTGACCTTCAAGGGTACGCGCGACGAAGCGGGGCCGATGATGGTCAACTCGCCCGGCCAAAAATAGCGGGCCAGCAGGCGAAAGCGCGCGGAAACTTCCTTGACCATTTCTTCGGCCATGACGATGTCACTCACCAGCAGCGGGAGGGAGCGGTGAATATCGCGGCCCTTGGCGGCGAACACCTGGCCCACCGCGTGCAAATTCAAAGGATCCGCCACCAGGGTGTACAGCGCGTCGGTGGGGATTGCAACCACGCCACCACGGCGGACAACCGCGGCCGCGCGCTCAATCGCGGTCATAGAAGGCTGCTCGGCGTTAATCTCAATGAGATCGGTGGCCACCGACTTAGTGTAACGTTTTCTAGCAGCTAACGGCGAGCCTGTTTATCGTGAGATGGCGCCGGACACTTCAATGGCCATCTGGTAGCGTCCAAATGGCGCACTCAACTGCACGCCGGCCACCATTCCTTGAACGCGCTCCACCATTTCACGCGCGATGGCGACGCCTTCGGCGCGCGCGGCTTCCGCATTCTCGGCGCAGCGCATGCGCTCCATGTACTCGGCGGGCACGGGCACGCGGAGCTCGTTCACCATGAATTCGGCATTGCGCAGACTGGTGAGCGGCCAGATCCCGGCGATGAACGGCAGCTTGTGATGCGCGGTGCGCTTCAGAAACGCTTCTAGAAGGTCGAGATCGAACACCGGCTGCGTCACGACGTACTCGGCGCCCGCCTCGACTTTGAAGTCGAAGCGCTTCAGTTCCTCGTCCATGTTCAGAGCGCCTGGGTTCGCGCCTACGCCCAGCAGCAGGCCCGTCTGCGATCCCATGGGGTTGCCGCCCAGATCCATGCCTCGATTCAAATTGTTGGCGATATTCGTCAGGCCAATGGAATCGACATCGAACACCGCGGTAGCATCCGGATACGCGCCCATGCGCGGCGGATCGCCGGTGATCAGAATCAGGTTCTTCACGCCGACCGCGTGAGCGCCCAGCAATCCGCTCTGGATGCTCAGGATATTGCGATCGCGGCAGCAGAAGTGGAGCACCGCTTCGATGCCCGCTTGCTCCTGAATTAACTGGCAGGTGACCTGCGCGCTCATGCGGGCGCTGGCGCGCGGTCCGTCAGGCACGTTGATGCAATCGATGCCCGCCGCTTTGCACAATTTCGCGCCTTCAATTTCCTTCGAGGCGTCCACGCCGCGAGGCGGCAGAATCTCGACGAAGGAGACAAACTTTCCTTCGGCCAGCTTTGCGCCCAACGCGCTCTTGTTCGCTACGGGAATTTTCTCGATCGCTTTGTCCTTTGAGGAGGCAGGCACCTGGATGGTCACGTTCAGCGCGCGCATCCCGGGCGCCAGACTTCGTGCTTCGCTGCGGATTTCCTTGATGTGCGCGGCTGTCGTGCCGCAACAGCCTCCGACGACGCGGACACCGGCCATCAGGAATCGCCGGGCATACTGCGCCATGTACTCCGGCGAGCACAAATAGATATTCCGTCCGTCGACCGTCGCCGGGAGGCCCGCATTGGGCATCGCACACAACGGTTTCTTCGTGAAGGCGAGCATTTTCTCGATCGCCTCCAGCATCACCTTCGGGCCCGAGGAGCAGTTCAATCCGACCACATCCACAGGCCATTCGTCCAACCGCCGCGTGAAGTCCTCCGTCGAGGTACCGTCGCGCAGGCGTCCATCATCTTCGATGCTGACTAGCGCGATAACGGGCACGTCGTCTCCGGCCGCTTCGCGGGCGGCGAAAATGGCCTCGCGAATTTCGTTCGAGTCGCGGAAGGTCTCCAGCACCAGCAGGTCGATGCCTGCTTCCACGAGCGCCTCGATCTGCTCGCGGAAAATGGCCCGCGCTTCGTCGAATCCGGTCGGGCCGAGCGGTTCCAGCCGTACTCCCAGGGGTCCTACGGTACCAGCTACAAATGCCTGATCCCGAGCAGCCTCGCGGGCGATCCGCACGCCGGCATGGTTGATCAGCCGAACCTTTTCGGCGAATCCGTACGCGCCCAGCCGCTTGCGGTTCGCTCCGAATGTGTTGGTTTCCAGGATCTCCGCGCCGGCCTTGATGTATTCCTGATGGACATCCCGCACCATGGCCGGAAGCGACAGGTTCAGCTCGTCGTAGCAGCGGTTAATGAAAACGCCTTTTTGGTAGAGAACGGTCCCCATGGCCCCGTCGGCCACCAGAACGCGGTTCGCCAGCGCCTCGCGAAATTCAGCCGACCGCGTCGGCGTGAGAATTGAACCCATGTACTTTTACAATACCGCGACGGTCAAGATCCGGACCCGAGTGGGGCTGACGCCATAGGTCCGCGGCCGACGCCCCTCGTCGGCCTCTTACAGTCCAATGTGCGGAGGCGGGTTGTCGCTGATGATTACCGCCGTGACTCGTTCTGTCATTATCTTCATCTTCACTCCACCACCCGCACCCGAATCCGCGAACCTTCCGGGCCACCTCGATAGACGCGTTCAGTGGCCTTCTGAAAATCGCTTGCCTTCGCCGAAGGAATGTCCAGAAACACCTGCGGATTCCGGTCGGTCAACGGGAACCACGAGCTCTGGATCTGCACCATGATGCGGTGCCCGGTGCGAAAGACATGACAGATGTCGGGCATCGTAAAGTCGATACGGGCGGGTTTGCCCGGCACAAACGGCTCCGGTTTGTCGAATCCAATGCGGAATTTACCCCGGAACGGCTCGCCGCGGACCATTTGCTGATACCCGCCCATGTGAATGCGCGTCGGGTTCGGGTTGGGATCGGGATAATCGTTAGGATACACGTCGATGAGCTTGACGACGAAATCCGAGTCCGTGCCACTCGAGGAGACTTGCAGCATGGGCTGAATCGGCCCGGCGATGGTCAGGTCTTTTTCGAGCGGCTCGGTCTGATACACCAGCACGTCGGTGCGGCGGGCGGCGAAGCGCTGGTCGTAGGTCATATAATCGCTGGCCATCCCGGCGCCGATTTCCGCTGTTACGGGAACGGGCTTGGCGGGATCGCTCACGTATTCGTCAAATGCAGCGGCTTCGGCAGGATCGAACGAGAGCGCGCCGCCGGGGCCGAAATAAAGCGAGCGCTCGGTAGAAGCTTTCGGGGGCCACTGCTCGAAACGCGTCCACTCATTCGTGCCCGTGGCGAACACCCACGCCCTCGGAATGCTCGCCTCAGGCGAGGCCTTCAGGCCGTTGCCTTTGCTCTTCAGATTGGCCAGGAAGAACGGCAACTGGATTTGCTCGCGGAAGAATTCGCCTGTTTTCGAGGCGAAGTTCAGGTTCCCGAGCTTATCGCCATCCTGGCGCGACCAGCCTCCGTGCGGCCACGGACCCATGATCAGCGTCTGGGGCGATGCCGGGCCGGCTTTCTCGTTGGCATAAAAGAGCTTCAGCGGACCCGACAGATCCTCGGCGTCGAACCATCCGCCCACCCAAAGCACTGCCGGCGTCACGTTCTTTATATGCGGCGCCTGCGCGCGAGATTGCCAGAAAGCGTCGTAGTTGGGGTGCTTCAGCAGATTATCCCAGTAGACGTTTTCGTTGTGAAAGTAATACTCGTTCGCGTTGGCCAACGGGCCCATGCGCAGGTAGAAATCGTATTGATCCTGCGTGCCATAGTCGAACGGCGCCCGAGCCCGGGGCCGCTCCGGATCCTTGCGCGGCTTAAAGCTGGAATAGAAACCGAAATTGGCAGCCAGGTAGAACGCGCCGTTGTGGTAAGCGTCGTCGCCGTTGCCGACGTCGCCCATCGGCGCTTGCGGCGAAACCGCCTTTAACGCCGGATGGGAATTCATTAGACTGAAGGCCGCGTAGAAGCCCGGATAGGAGATGCCCCAAATCCCCACGCGCCCGTTGTTGTTCGGTACGTTCTTCACCAGCCAGTCGATGGTGTCGTAGGTGTCCGTGCTTTCATCGGTGTCCCTGGGCCCGTCGAGGCGCGTCTTGTGGATGGGAACGTCAACGAAGGTGCCCTCGGATAGATAGCGCCCGCGCACGTCCTGATAAACGAAAATGAAACCTTCCTTCGTGAACGAATCATCCGGCCCCAGGGTCACCGGATAGTTGTCGACCCCGTACGGCGGGATGGAATACGGCGTCCGCTGCATCAGGAGCGGGTAGCGCTGGCTGGAATCCTTGGGGACGTAAACGCTGGTGAACAGCCTCACGCCGTCGCGCATGGGGATCCGGAAGTCGAACTTCGTATAGTGGGCGAGCGTGTATTCCGCCCGTTGCCGAGTGACATCGGCCTGGGAGGGAGTTGGCTGCGGCTGCGCCAGCAGCGGAACTGTGGAGACCAGAAGGAAAACAGTGGTTTTCATGGGAAACGACGGCCAGTATATCAGCTACGGGCGCCGGCTCATTTCCAGTCGGGAAATGGATCGCTGCGCCCCCGGCGTGACGCTTCAATGAGATCCGGCACACGCGTGCGGCGCTTCCACAGCCTGGCGAGCAACACGTCGAGCGCTTCCTCCTCGCCGGCCAGCCAAGCCGGAGGAATCGCCTTCACCGCGCGGTCCACTACCTCCTCGGGAAAATGAACGATACGGGAAAGCCAAGGCTCAAAGTCGGCGAATCCCCGAATATTGCGGTACACCATGGGGCGGAAATAGAGGCCCTGGCTGGCGGAATCGCCGAAGCTCCAGTTCGGCCCGTCGAATACAAAGCCGTTGTCGATCATCTGCGCCACGAAGCCCATCTTCAGCGAATGCGCCTCGGAGCCAGGGATCCAATCCTTCAACCGGGCGCGAAAGAAGATCGATTGACGAGCGTCGGCGTTCCCCATCCACTTATCGAAGGCCAGCACCCCGGCGAAATCGCCCAGATTCTCGATTTTTTCGAGAATCGTATCGGGCAAAAAGTCGTAAACAACGATCCGCGCCGGATCGCCAGGGAAGCGCGAGCCAAAATGCCAGCCCGGCTCGGGCGCCAGCCGCCGGGAGCCGAGCTGCAGGTGCACGTCGGGATTCGAAGCCAGAAAATCGCCGGAAATTTCCACAATCTCCGCGGCAGGCGAGGCGATGCCGAGGTAATTCAGAAACACGGCTGCAATCCACTCGTTCACTAAGATCCGCCGGTGCTGCGGATTATTAACGAATTTCACCACGTAGCAATGGCCGTCTGCGGCTTCGAGAAGGTGCGCCTGGGCTCCGCCGCGCATTTTTCGGATCAGACGGCGCGCGGCGGTTGGCATGGACGCATGGGAATCGGGTACCTTTAAAATTATATGACGGACGAAAAAGAAACAACGCCGCACAGCGGATCCAGCAAGGACGAGGTCGCGCTGGAGCTGATGCGCTTCATTGCCACCACGACCGGAATCGGCAAAACCGGCTCCGGCGCGGGCTTCGGCGGGAAGAGCCCGAAGACTCCGGAAGAGCAGGTGGATACGCTGCTCCAGTTATTCGAAAAGTGCCGCGACGTGGTGAAGAAATAGCCGGGCTACTGGTGCTCGACACCCCACGTCACGTATTGACGCTTCATCGCCTCGATGCAGGCTTCGGAGTCGCGAATGACTTTCTCGATGGAAGCTTTTTTGCCTTTGGTCGATTGCAGGACGGCGTAGAGCATCCGGTCCCGCTCATTCGGAGGGTCCGAGTAGGAGAACCAGCGCTCGCGCGAGCGGCCAAGCACGTCAGGATCGGGCGACTGCACGATCATCATCTTCAGGGCCTCGACTACGCTCTTGAGCAGCCTCTCGTTGTGAGCCCGCTGGTCCAAGAGCGCGGAGGCGTCTTCGGGGGAGCCCAGCACCGTGTGGTCGTCCAAGGCAACGGCTGAGACAAGCACCTCGACTTTTGTGGGCGCGCCGTAGAGGGAGACACGGTAATCGTATGTTTCTCCGGGGCGGAAGTCCTGCTGGCCAAGGATGTAGAGCGGCAGCAGGTCCACGAATCCATCCTGCTGCTTCCTTACCGAACCGTCTTCGAAAGTGCTCGTGAGGCTAACGCGGAAGGCTGTGATCGATTTCTTCGAACGGTTTTCGAGCCCGACGGTGACGAGGGAATAAGCGCCGCCGGGAGTGGGAGCCTCGATCGCGACAGAGCGGACGGAAACAGCGTCTGCGGGAGGCGCCTGGGCGTTCAGGAAGGCCGGGAGAAAAACCCACTTTGCGAGTCGCATGAAAGTGTACTCACTTCTTAAACGATTATGACTGAGATTCGCCTCTGACGCCAGCGAGAAGTCTTTGACCCCAGGGGGCTTCGGGGAGTAAACTGGTCCTTCAAATCAAAGGAGCCAACGCATGTCTTCAGAAGAGAACAACGCGTTAGATCGCAGAGATTTTTTACGCAAAGCGAGCGCCGTCGGCGCAGTTTTGGGCAGCGCCAGTTCAGCGCTCGCCGCGTCGAAGGGTGCCAAGAGCGCCTCCGCCCGCTCGAGCGGACGCGTCCTGGGCGCGAATGACCGCATCGCCATCGGCGTGATCGGCGTTGGCGGACGCGGAACCTACGTCGGCAACACATTTGCCGAGATCGGCGCGAAGAACAATTCCTGCCAGATCGTCGCCGTAGCCGACCCCTACCAGCGCCGCGTCACCAAGAACAAAGAGCATCACAAGTGCGACGGCTATCTCGACTACCGCGAAATCATCAATCGCAAAGACATCGACGCCGTGATCGTCGCCACCCCCGATCACTGGCACGCCCGCATCGCGCTAGAAGCGATGGACTCGGGCAAGGACGTCTATCTTGAAAAACCGATGTGCCACACGATTGAAGAAGCGCACATGCTGGTAAACACCGTGAAAGAGACGGGCCGCGTGCTGCAGGTGGGCTCGCAGACCACTTCCGCCGACCAATGGTGGAAGGCAAAGAAAGCCATCGCTGACGGGATGATCGGCAAGATGATCATGAGTCAGGGATCTTACCATCGCGACTCGGTAGAAGGCGAGTGGAATTACCCCATTGACGAGGGCGCCGGACCGGACGCCAAGGGCGAGGACTTCATCGATTGGAAGATGTGGCTCGGCAAGGCTCCGCAGCATCCCTGGGATCCGGACCGGTTTTTCCGCTTCCGCAAGTATTGGGATTATTCGGGCGGCATCGCCACCGATCTGTTCTATCACGTCGTTGCACCGCTGAATATCTGTTGGGATAAGCCCCAGTTCCCGCACAAAGTGGTTGCGTCGGGCGGAATCTACGGGGGCCCCAAGTTCGAATACAAGCGCGAAGTGCCTGATACGTTCCACCTGATGGCCGAATACGCCGAGGGCCATTCGCTGGTGCTGAGTTCGTCGATGGCGAACTCGACGCATATCCCCGGCCTGATCCGCGGCCATGAGGGCACCATCACGATGGTCGATAATGGGCAGTTTGAAAGCACGACCGATCACATCACGCTGAAGCCCGAAGTGTCGCGGCATCGCGCCAACCGCGACGCGCCGTGGGAAGTGAAGCCGATGTTCGAAGGCTACAAGTTCGGCACCGAGGAAGTGAAGATCCCGGTGGAAAAGACGGACGTAATGGCCGCGCACGTGAACAACTTCCTGGATTGCATGCACACCCGACAGAAGCCTCATCTGCAGGTGGAGACCGGAGCCTGCGCCCAGGTACTGATTACCATGGCAGTGGAATCCTATCGCCGCGGCAAGGTCCTCTATTTCGACGAGAAGACCTGGAAAGTGTCCGACAAGCCCGTAAAAGCTTGAGCTCCAATCCAAGGAATTTGGCAGGCGAACCGCCTGCCCTACCTCGCGTGCTGACGAATCACGGGGTGGGACAGGCGCATTCGCCTGTCGAGCTTTATCGCCAAAGATCGTAAAATAGGAACCTTATGGGTGAACCCGTCATTTTAATCGCCAGCGGCGACCTGCGCCTCTCGGCGAACGCGATGTGCTGGCCCGCGCAGCACGCCATGGAACAGCAAGTGATGGCCGCGGTGCGCGCCGAGGGATTCGAAGTCCGTCGTGGCCATCCAGTGGACGAAGCCGCCGGTCACGGCTTCATCGGCAGCCAGAAGCAGGGCATGGAAGTGTTCCGCTCAATTTCGCCGACGGCTCCTCTGATCGTCGCGGAGGCCGTCTGGCAGTATAGCCATCACGTGCTCCATGGTCTTTACACCCATCGAGGGCCGATTCTGACGGTCGCCAACTGGAGCGGCCAGTGGCCCGGCCTGGTGGGCATGCTGAATCTGAACGGATCGCTGACCAAAGCAGGCGTCAAATACTCTACGCTCTGGAGCGTCGATTTTACAGACGAATTCTTCAAATCCGGCTTGCGCAAATGGCTCCACGGCCAGCCCTTGGCGCACGATTTGTCGCACGTCCGGCCTCTTTCAGCGTACAAGTTGCCCGCGAATCCCGGCCGCGACCTGGCCCGCGAGCTTCGTTCGAAGAAAGCCATCATGGGCATCTTCGACGAAGGCTGCATGGGCATGTACAACGCCATTATCCCTGACGAACTGCTGCATGCCACGGGCGTGTTTAAAGAGCGGCTGAGCCAGTCGGCCCTTTACGCCGCGATGCGCGAGGTGGCGGAACCCGAAGCGCGCGCCGTCTACAATTGGCTGCTCAAGAAGGGCATGAAATTCCACTACGGCCCGAATCCTGAAACCGATCTGACCGAGGCTCAGGTAATCGAGCAGTGCAAAATGTACATTGCGGCATTGAACATCGCCGACGATTTCGGCTGCGCGACGATCGGAATTCAGTATCAGCAGGGCTTGAAGGACCTTGCGCCGGCTTCCGATCTCGTGGAGGGCCTGCTCAACAACGTCGACCGGCCGCCGGTGGTCCGCAACGGCCGCGAACTCTATGCCGGTGAGGCTCTACCGCACTTCAACGAAGTGGACGAGTGCGCCGGACTCGACGGCCTGGTCACGAATCGATTGTGGACGAAACTCGGCCTGTCGCCTGAAAACACCTTGCACGATCTGCGCTACGGCGAGGAATACAACGGCCGTTTTGTGTGGGTATTCGAAATTTCCGGCGCGGTTCCTCCCGCGCATCTCACTGGCGGCTACGCGGGCACGGTCAGCGAGCGCCAGCCTCCTATGTATTTCCGCCTCGGCGGCGGCACGGTGAAGGGCGTCAGCAAGCCCGGAGTCGTGGTCTGGTCGCGCATTTACGTCGATGGAGGAAAGCTGAAGGCGGATTTGGGCCTGGCCGATTCCGTCGAGCTGCCGCGCGAGGAAACCGAGCGGCGCTGGAAGAACACCACGCCGCAGTGGCCGATGATGCACGCGGTCACGCGAGGTGTTTCGCGCGACCAGATGATGGCGCGTCACAAAGCGAATCATATTCAAGTTGCCTACGCAACGGATGAAGCTTCGGCCAGGAAGGCTCTGGCGGCGAAAGCCGAGGCGTTCGACGAGCTTGGTCTCGAGGTCGCGATCTGCGGCATCAAAGAGGAGGAACTGTGCGCGTAGGGCTCATTGGCACCGGAGCGATTTCGCACAAACATGCGCAGGCGTACCGCAACATCGGCTTTGAGATTGCCGCCGCGTGCGATACTGCTCCGGGCCGCGCCGCCGAGTTCTGTGCGAAGTATGGAGGCGATCCCGTCGCCACCTGGCAGGACCTCTGCCGCCATCCCCGCGTCGATTTCATCGACGTCTGTACGTTTCCCGATTTTCGCCTGGAGCCGATCGAACTCTGCGTCACCACGAAAAAGCACGTGCAGGTACAGAAGCCCATTGCGACGAATCTCGCTACGGCGAAAGCGATGGTCGAAACCGCGGCGAAGGGCAGCATTTTGCTAAGCGTCGTCAGCCAACATCGCTTTGACGATTCGAGCCGCTTCCTGAAAAGGGCGATCGCCGAAGGCCGCATGGGCAAAATTCTGCAAGCCGATGCGTACGTGAAGTGGTACCGCTCGGCCGAGTATTATTCGCGGCCGATCAAGGGCAGTTGGAAGGTGGAAGGCGGCGGCGCGCTCATCAATCAGGCCGTGCACCAGGTGGATATTCTTCTCTGGCTCATCGGCGGAGTAAAGTCGGTGGCCGGTGAATGGCAGCTCGGCGCGCTGCATAAAATCGAAAGTGAGGACGTAATCTCCGCGCTGATGCGCTACGAAAACGGCGCGACCGGCGTCATTCAAGCCTCCACGGCGTTCTGGCCCGGATACACGGAGCGCCTGGAAATTCACGGTACCAAGGGCACGGCGGTCATCTCGGGCGACAAACTGACGACGTGGGACATTGAGAACGATTCCGGCGATCCCGCGCCGATCGACCGTCAGGTCGCCTCGGGCGCATCCGATCCGATGGCAATTTCGCTGACGCCGTTCGAGCGCCAGTTCCTCGATTTCGGCGAGGCGATTCGCGATGGCCGCAAACCTCTGGTTTCGGGCGAAGAAGGCTACCGCGCGCTGGAGCTGGTGGACGCGATCTACCGGTCCTGCCGGGAGGGCTCGAAGGTCGTGCTGGGTGCCTGACGCAGGGTCTGAAAAAGACTGGAAATGCGTCCGCGTTTCGGCTTCGAGCGCGAACCTCGGACCGGGGTTCGACGCGCTGGGCCTGGCGCTGGGCATCTATCTCGAATGCCGCTTTCGAGGCGCACCGCAGTTGATCATCCGCGCCGCTGGTCGCGACGCCGAATGCATCTCCACCGCCGACGATAACCTCATTTGGCAGACAGCGTTGAAAGTCGCAAGCGACGTCAGTAAGACCCTGCCTCCGGTGGAGCTGGAAATCGACAACGACATTCCCATCGGTAAAGGGCTTGGCTCCAGCGCCGCGGCGCTGACTGCCGGTGTCGTGATCGCGGCGGAGATGCTGGACCTCGGATGGTCGCGCGCGAAAATTCTCGATGAAGCGGCTCGCATTGAGGGCCATCCCGATAACGTCGCCGCATGCGTTCTAGGCTCGATTGTGGCCAGCGCGCTCGATGGAGAAGGCGTGGCGCGCGCGGTGCGCATGGAGATCGATTCGCATTACGGCGTTGCGGTGGTCGCGCCGGATTTTCCGCTGCCCACGGTGGAAGCGAGACGGGTGCTGCCGGCGTCCTATTCGCGCGCAGACGCGGTTTTCAACGTGCAACGCAGCGCACTGTTGATCGCCGCGCTCACCTCCGGCACGACGAGCGCGTTTCCGGAGGCTTTGGAGGACCGCCTGCATCAACCTTACCGGTTCCCTTTGGTGCCTGGTCTCGAGGAGGCGACGAAGCTCCGTGCGACCGGTCTGCTGGGCTGTGCGCTCAGTGGCGCGGGGCCGTCGATTCTGGTTTTTTACGAGCGGGGCCATGAAGAGGTCTGCGAGCTGGTCCGCGAGGTATTTCTGAGAAACGGCCACGCGAGCGAAGTCGTGTGGGCGAAGATCGACAAGACAGGATACGAACTTTGCTAAGGCCGCGTGTCAGCCCCACGCTTACACATGGGGCTAACGACTCCTGCTTGAATAGCCCCATGCGTCAGCATGGGGCTCGCGTCGGCACGCCAGAATAGGAGTATCGATGAACCGCCTCGCAAACGAGAAGAGTCCGTATCTCCTGCAGCACGCGCACAACCCCGTGGACTGGTATCCGTGGGGAGACGAGGCGTTCGAAAAAGCTGCGCGCGAACAGAAGCCCATTTTCTTGTCCATTGGCTACTCCACCTGTCACTGGTGCCACGTGATGGAGCGCGAATCGTTTGAGGATGAAGCGACGGCTCGCGTGCTGAATGAGTATTTCGTGCCCGTGAAGGTGGACCGCGAGGAGCGCCCCGACGTGGATCGCGTTTACATGCTGTTCGTACAGACGTCGACCGGCAGCGGCGGCTGGCCGATGTCGGTATGGCTGACGCCGGACCGCAGGCCGTTTTTCGGCGGGACGTATTTCCCGCCGGACAATCGCTACGGCAGGCCTGGATTCAGGGCCATTCTTGAGCATCTGGCGCGTGCCTGGCGCGACGATCGCGCGCGCATCGAAGAATCGGGCGCGGCGGTGGTGGAGCAGCTGGCGCAATACTCCTCGGTGACGCGCGGCAATCAGTCGGTGGACACGGCGGCGCTCGATTCGGCCTTCTACGCCTTCCGCCGTATGTTCGATGCGCGGTTCGGCGGCTTCGGCCCGGCTCCGAAATTTCCCCGGCCCAGCGTGTTCAACTTCTTGCTGCGCTATTACGCGTCGACCGGCAATGACGAGGCGCTCGACATGGTGCTGCTTACGCTGCGGGAGATGGCCAAGGGCGGCATGAACGATCAGTTGGGCGGAGGCTTTCATCGCTATTCCGTCGACGGGCGCTGGTTCGTGCCGCATTTCGAAAAGATGCTCTACGATCAGGCTCAGCTTGCCGTGTCGTACTTGGAGGCATTTCAAATCACGCGCGATGGCCAGTATGCCGCGATCGCGCGCGATATCTTTTCCTACGTCCAGCGGGACATGACGCATCCGGAAGGCGGTTTTTATTCCGCCGAGGATGCGGATAGCGCCGAGTCGCCCGGGGCCAAGGAAAAACGGGAGGGCGCCTTCTACGTCTGGAAGGAGCCGGAGATTGACAGCCCTTTGTTCGCCCAACGCTACGGCGTGAAGCCCGCGGGAAACGTCGAAGAAGATCCGCACGGCGAGTTTGAGGGCCGGAACATTTTGTATCAGGCTTGTACGATTGAAGAAGCGGCCGCCGCGCACGGAGTGAGCGTGGACGATGCGCGCGCCGAACTCCGCTCGACCGCGAAGACACTGTTCGATCTGCGCGCGAAACGTCCTCGGCCCCATCTGGACGATAAAATCCTCGCCGGATGGAACGGCCTCATGATTTCCGCGTTTGCGAAGGGTGCACAGATTCTGGGCGAGGACGCCTACCTGGACGCCGCGGCTGCCGCGGCTGGTTTTATCCGTGCTCGCCTGTGGGACGACGCACGGGGCGTGCTCCTGCGCCGCTTCCGCGACGGCGAATCGGCCATTGACGGGTTCCTGGACGACTACGCTTTCTGCGCGCAGGCGTTCTTGGATCTGTACGAGGCTCGCTTCGATGCGGGGGATCTGAAATTCGCCATTCGCCTGGCCGAGCGCGCCCTCGAATTGTTCGAGGATCGCGCCAACGGCGGATTCTTCTCCACCGCGGAGGGCGCGGAAAATCTGGTGTTGCGTTTGAAGGACGATTACGACGGCGCGGAACCATCCGGCAACTCCGCCATGGCAATGGCTCTGGTGCGTTTGGCCCGTGCCACCGGACGCGAGGACTTCCGCAGAGCGGCGGAGCGGACGCTGGAGGCGTTTTCCTCGCGTCTTGCTTCCGGCGGTGCGGGCGTGCCGCAGATGTTGGTGGCGCTGGCCTTCTCGATCGCCAAGCCGATGGAGATCGTCCTCGCGGGCCCTACGGACGCCGCCATGCTCGCTGCGATCCGGCGCCACTTCCTGCCTAACGCCGCAATCGCGAGGGCGGAGGATGCTCCTACGCCAATGCTGGCGATCGACGCCAAACCCACCGCTTACGTCTGCGAGAATTTCGCGTGCCACTTGCCCTTAACGGACGTGGACAAGCTCGACGAGTTGCTAGAATAGCAACTATATGCCTATTGAAAGACCTGGAGCGACTACTTTAAAAGGAAATCCGCTGACCGTCCTCGGGCCGGAATTGAAACCCGGGGACAAAGCGCCGGATTTTCAGGCGGTGGACGACTCCCTGAAGCCGGTGAATCTGGAAAGCACCGGTCACGGAGTACGCATCTTTAGCGTCGTGCCTTCACTGGATACGCCGGTGTGCGACGCCCAGACCAAGCGCTTCAATGACGAGGCGGGGAAGCTGCCGGAGTTGAGCGTGTATACCATTAGCATGGATCTGCCGTTCGCACAAAAGCGCTGGTGCGGCGCCTATGGCGTGGACCACGTGAAGATGGTTTCCGATCACCGTACCGGATCGTTTGGCGAGCATTACGGCACGCTGATCAAGGAGCTGCAGATTCATAGCCGCGCGGTTTTCGTGGTGGACAAGGACAACACGCTAAAGTACGTGGAATACGTGAAAGAGGTTGGCACTCACCCGGATTACGATGCGGCTCTGGCGGCTGCGAAAAAGCTCGTCGTCGGCGGCGCGGCTTCGGCCTAACTCAGTATCAACATAAGAACGGCCAGTCGTCCGCAAAGGGTGACTGGCCGTTTTTGTATCGAAGGAGGAAAACTACTTTGCAGACCGGCGTCGCGCGAGAACTCCCAACGCCACGAGACCCAGACCGATGATGCCAGCGGTGCCCGGCTCTGGAACCGCGCCGCTGATTTCGAACACGGCATCCTGGAAGTCGCCCTGATTTTCGCCAAGAAACTGGTTCTGCCCGGTGAAGCCGATAATCCAGTTGCCCTGGGCCGTCTGGAACGCAGCGAAGTGATTCCAGGCGTCGCCCGTGCCGAAGTTTGTCCAGGGTCCGCTGTTGCCATTTGTCGTGTAGGTTTCGCAGCTTGGAATCGTGGTGCTCTGATAGCACACGATCGCGTAGAAACCATAGGTGCCGCTGGCGCCAAAGGGTTGCGGATTGAATGACGCAGTGGAAGTCTGCGTCGTGACGGAGTTATACAGTACGGTCCCGTTGGAGCAGCCATCCCCGTTGGGGAGGAAAGTGCAAGAATTCTGGTAGTATCCGATTTGCAGGAAGGGCGAGAGACCGGATGTGTCCGGAGGGTTGCCCGTGTCCTCGCCGCCGTAGGCGAACAGCAACGTGATGTTCTCCGCGGCTGCGGTCCGGACGAAGTTGAACGAGGTCGGATCGGCGCCGCCTGCGCCGGCGTACTCGGACCCACCCGTCATGGAATCCGTTGTGCCGTTGAAGACATTCGTAACCCCGCCCGCGTATCCGCCCGTGCCGCTGAGCAAGTAACCGATGTTCAGCAGGTGATTGCCGGAATTCGGGTCACCTGAAATGGCACCGTCGTCAGATGGATTATTCCAAAAAATGGCCGGATTCTGCGGAGGGGGCGAGGAGGGTGGAGTGCCGGGCCCGTTCCAGGTTTGAGTGCTGATGGGGGCGACAAAACCGGAGAGCGAACCTGTTCCTGTGATCGTGTCCGCGAACATGCTGCCGCAGAGCACGACAGCTGCTGCCACGGCCGATAACCAGTTCTTCATCTCTGACTCCCCCGCGCGTAATTTGCTGCTCGTTCCTCTATCGACAGAAATCCCTTCGAGTTTCAGAACTTAAGCGATGGTAACATAACAGGAGTACGGTGGAAAGCGCTTTCTTACTCCTTTTTATCCCCTAGGCCATTAGTACCTTTGTTCCAGAACCACAAGATCTAGTGGTTTTCACCCGATTTTGATGATAGCCAGGACGCGCTAAGGCCGCTGCAGTACTGGATCATACTATCGATACCAGCTATATAGTTGTAAATGGACAACTTTTCGTTCGGCCCGTGGATCTGATCATCGGGAAGCCCGAATCCAGCAAGGATACTCGGGATTCCCAGGTTCCTCTGAAACAGGCCGACAATTGGAATGGACCCTCCGCAGCGAATGTACGCGGTCTCATGTCCGAAGACCCGGGTCATCGCTTCCGCGGCCGCTGCTACCAGCCGATTGGACGGGTCGATGAGGCAGGGAGGTGCGGCGCTCATCGGACGAAATTCGGCGCGGATCCCAGCAGGGGCGGCTGCGGCCACGGCGGCGGCGAGCATCGTCTGCACCTCGGCCGGATCCTGATCGGGAACCAGGCGCAGGCTGATCTTCGCCGAAGCCTTTGCCGGGATCACCGTCTTGGCGCCCTCGCCGGTGTAGCCTCCGCGGATGCCGTGGACCTCCAACGTCGGCCGCGCCCAGATCCGCATGAGGACGTCGAATCCAGGCTCGCCGGCCAGCGCCATGGATCCGACCTCGGTTCGCCGGAATGTTTCGGCGTCGAAAGGCAGCTGCTGCCAGGCCTCGATTTCGGCGGGCGCGGGTGGCAGAACGCGGTCGTAGATTCCGGGGATTAGAATCTTACCCGCCGGCGATTTCAAGGCTCCGATGATGTGCGCGATCGCCTCCAGGGGATTGGGTGCCGCCCCGCCGTAATCGCCGGAATGCAAATCGCGGGCTGCGCCCTGGGCGTGGATCTCGCCGTACACAATGCCCCGCAGGCCAGTCGTAATAGAAGGGATTCCCGGAGCGAACATCGCGGTATCGCAAATCACCGCCGCATCGGCCGAAAGGTGGGCGGCGTGGCTCTTCACGTAATGCTCGACATGGGCGCCGCTGGATTCTTCCTCGCCTTCGATCAAGAACCTCACATTGACCGGTAGTCGACCGTCATGTTCCCGTAATAAGCGGGCCACGGCCGTCATCAAGATAAAGAGCTGGCCTTTGTCGTCCGCCGCACCGCGGGCATAGAGATTCCCGTCGCGGATCGTCGGCTCGAACGGGGGCGATATCCACTCCTCCAAGGGATCGGGCGGCTGCACGTCGTAATGGCCGTACAGCAGCAGCGTCGGGCGGCCGGTCGCCTGGAGCCAATCGGCGTAGACCAGGGGGTGCTCGCCGGGCTGGTCCGATTCGATCAACCGGGCGTTCTTGAGGCCGGCCTGTTCCAGCCAGTCGCGAACGAATTCAGCGGCGCGACGAACCTCGCCCGAATAAGCTGGATCGGCGCTTATGCTGGGGATACGGAGGAAGCGGAGCAGATCGTCCATTTTCCGTACAATGGTATCTTCATTACTGGTACTTCTGTAACGCAAAGATGCCTCCTTACATCCTGAGACTGGCACTGATGACGGAATTCCTGGTGGCTCTCGTGGCCATTTTCGAAACCTGGAGCATGGCTGGCGGGCAGGGGCACCTGGATCTGATGCCTTGGTACGCGAAATTGGGCTTTACGCTCGCACTGGCCCTCGCGACGGTGATGGGAACCAGCGCGGCGATGTCCCACGAACGGCCCTGGAACGCGAAAACCATTGCCTGCCTCATGCTGGCCCTGTTGATCGCCGCTGGGATGGGTGCAACGACGTATTATTATCACATCCATGAGAATGACGATCAGGGCCCCGAAGAGAATTCCATCACCCGTTTGATCCCAATGCGGGAGCCGGCACGATGAGCGACCTGAAATTCGACTCCTGGAGCGTACCCCAAAGTGCGATCACGATCGAGTATTCGCTCGTGGCGATCGAGGAAATTCGACACGCGGTGGCCGAGGGGTTTCAGAGGTTGTCGCGCGGCGGCATCGAGGTGGGAGGCATTCTCTACGGCACCCGCGATGACCGGACGGTACGGATTCAGGCCATGCGCCCCATCGCCTGCGAGCACGCACGAGGTCCAGCGTTTCTGCTTTCCGATAAAGATCGCAAGGCGCTGAACGAACAGATCGCCGCCGAAGCCTCCGATCCGCAACTGGATGGACTGATTTCGGTCGGCTGGTATCTGTCGCACACGCGCAGCGATATTTCCCTTAGCGATTCCGATCTGGAAGTGTACTCGATCTTCTTCCCCGCTCCGTGGCAAGTGACGCTGGTGGTTCGCCCCGGGCGCGGCGGCTCGATGCGGGCCGGTTTCTTTATGCGCGAACCCGACGGTTCCGTGAACGCGGAGCACAGCTACCTCGACTTCGATTTTCCCGACCGCCTGGCGGGCTTGCTCTCAACGCCGGTTTCCAGGTTTCCCGAGGGCATGCCGGAGAGGCCGCTTGAGCGGCTGGGCGAAAGGCGGCGCAGTGCTCCCTCTCGCACCGATGTATTGCCCAGCGCTCCCGGACCTGTCGCCGCCCTACGGCGGGACCTCCCGGAAGCCGTGCCGCCGCCGACCTTTGGGCAACCCGCGTACATCCCCACAGGCCCGCCGAAGAAAAAGTGGCCTTGGTTGATCGCATGGGCCTTCGTGGTGATTCTGGCTGGGGTGTTCGCCTGGCGGTACTGGTTTTACCGGCCGGTCGTCGAACCGATCTCGCTCTCCGTCGTGGAGCGCGACGGGCAGTTGCGAATCGAATGGAACCACGCCTCTCATCCGGTGGCGGCGGCGACCCGCGGAACGCTGGTAATCAACGACGGGCACGATACGCAGACATTCGCGCTTTCGCCCCGTGACCTGACTCAAGGCAGCTATACGTACGCGAGGAAAAGCGGCGATGTCGAAGTGCGCATGCTGGTGGAGGACGGCTCGGGCGGAAAAGTTCAGGAAGCCTCCCGGTTCCTCGGACAACCCGCGGCAAAGGTCGACCCGGGAGAGATCAGCGATTTGAAGAAGCAGCGCGACGATCTGCAGGAGGAAGTGGACCGCCTGACCCGGCAAAATCGAAGCCAACAGGAAAAGATCAAGGAACTGCAGCGGACGCTCCAGATCATGCAGGCGCGTTCCGGCAAGTAAGGCATTAAATTTCTCACATCCCGGCGACATTCACGCCTTCGGCGGGTTACGGAATCAAGGAGGCCATCCGATGGGATGGCGAGGAGAAATGAGATGAGATCCCCTGTAGCGGTTCAAAGCGCCTTTTTCGCTTTGGCCCTGAGTGTCCTGCCGACAGTTGCCCACGCCGGAGTTTTTGTGTCGGTGGCCATCGCTCCGCCGGTTCTGCCGGTATACGTGCAACCGCCACTCCCCGCGCCCGGGTATATCTGGGCGCCCGGATATTGGGCATACGGCCCGGACGGTTACTTCTGGGTGCCGGGAACCTGGATACTCCCGCCACAACCGGGCTTACTGTGGACTCCCGGGTATTGGGGCTGGCGCGGCGGATTCTATGTGTGGAACGCCGGGTTTTGGGGTCCTCATGTGGGCTTCTATGGCGGCGTGAACTACGGGTTTGGCTATACTGGCGTCGGCTATTACGGCGGGCGCTGGATGGGTGGTGTATTCTCCTATAACGCCGCGGTGATGAACGTAGGCGGCGGCGTAGTGGTGAACTCCTATCGTGAAAACGTGGTCGTCAACAATATTCACACCAGCTACAACGGAGGCGAGGGCGGGTTGCGGGCGCAGCCGTCGGCGTTTGAGCGGTCGGCAATGGCCGAGCATCACTTCGAGCCGACCCGCGAGCAAAACCTGCACCATGAAATCGCGAGCCGCGATCGCGGCCAACTGGCGTCGGTGAATCACGGGCGGCCTGCCAGTATGGCAATGGCACGTCCGGCTGGCGCTGGTTCGCCGGTGGGCGGAACTCGTTCCGCGGGAGCGATGAATCATCCTTCGGCCGCGTCGAATCGCGTAAGTTCGGGCGCGCCGGGCCGTCCGGGCGGATCGCCGAGCCAGAATTCTCCTGCGGCGAGCAGACCCGTGGGCAGCGTGAATCACGCATCACCCAGTGTGAGCAATTCCCCAGCCGGAAGTGGCCAGCCTCATCCGACTGCTGGCGGGCAGGCACATCCGAGCGGCGGCAGCAATGGCGGCAGCAAGGGCGCCGGAAAACCCTCCGGACACCCGGCAAAGTAGCTCTATCGCGAGGTCGAAAGAGCGGTCCGCCTTTGCGTGGGCAGTTCTTCTTGTTGTTGCTCAAGCCACGCGGTCGCGCGATAAAACGCAAAATGATCAAGAATGGAAGTATGAGACTCATCTCCTGTCTGTTGTTCGCCTCCGTCCTCGCTTTGTACGCGGACACGATCGCCGGTTTGAAGTGGACGCCCCCGGCGGGCTGGAAAACCGATCCGGCCGCGCGGCCCATGCGCGCCGCCACGTACCTGATTCCATCGTCGCCCGGCGACAAAGATACAGGCGAGTGCGCTGTCTATTTCTTCGGCGAGGGCCAGGGCGGAGGAATCCAGGCCAACCTGCAGCGCTGGCAGAGTCAGTTCCAGGGAGTGGCGGGCAAACCTGCCGTTTCCAAGACGGATAAGCGCAGCGTTCACGGCATGACGGTGACTACCATCGACGTCTCGGGCACCTACAGCGGCATGGGCGGAGGGTCCCCCAAGCCCGGCTATCGCATGCTCGGCGCGATCGTGGAGGGCCCGGGCGGCAACGTATTCTTCAAGTTCACAGGGCCGGAGAAAACGGTGACCGCGAACCAGGCGAAATTCGACCAGATGATCGCCTCGGTGGCGAAATAAGACGGGTATACTCGATTCATGAGCAAATTCACTCTGATTTCAGCCATGTTGCTGGGCCTTTCGGCCTTTGCATTTGCGAGCAATCCGCAGAGTCCGGCCGCGGAAACCAAGGTCACGATCAACGGCAAGACAATTGCGATTAAGTACTCCGCACCTTCCGTGCGCGGGCGCAAGATCTTCGGACCCGGCGGCCTCGTCAGCAAGGATCCGACGTACCCGGTGTGGCGCACAGGCGCCGATAGCGCCACGGCTCTGCACACGGACGCCGACCTGATGATCGGTAGCCTGTCGGTCCCGGCGGGCGACTACACAGTCTTCACGCAGGTGGACAAGATGCGGTGGGAACTGATCATCAACAAGCAGACCAAGCAGTGGGGCCTGTCTTATAACAAAGCGATGGATCTGGGCCGAGTGGAGATGACCACCAACACGGCGCCCTCGCTCACGGAGCAGCTGAAGATTACGCTGTCTGATGCGGGCGGCGGCAAGGGCAAGCTGGAAATCGCCTGGGAGAATATCGTCGCATCGGTGACCTTCACGGCGAAATGAACCCTCGCCCTTCCGAACTGTTGCGCGAGGGCTTCTCCAAGTGGCTAGATGACTTCAGCGAGATCCGCGCCATCTTCTGCGAAATGCTCGACGAAGAAGGCAGCGCGGATCTCGCGTCGTTTTTGCGCGCCTGTTTTGACGACTCGGCCGGGCCGATGGAACTGGCGGCGTTACCCGCCGAATACTGCCAGGCGCTTTCGATCGTTTTCCAACTGCTCGACATCGTCGAGGAAAACACCGCCAATCAGGTTCGCCGCCGCGCAGAGGATCCTCGGCGGCAGGAAGGCGAGCCCGGCCTCTGGCTTTATAATCTGAACGACATTCGCGCGCACGGATTTTCCGAGCAGGCGGTGCGCGCAGCCATGGAGCAGGTCTCAGTAGAGCCGGTGCTGACCGCGCATCCTACGGAAGCAAAGCGCGCGACGGTGCTGGAGCATCACCGGGCGATTTACCTGCTCCTGGTGGAGCGCGATTCCCGCCAGTTTACCGACGTTGAGGCCGCCATCTTCCGCCGCCGCATGAAAGCCGCGCTTGAACGCCTGTGGCGCACTGGCGAGATTCGGTTGGAGCGCCCGCGCATTGAAAGTGAGGCGCAAGGCGTCCTATACTACCTTCGCTCGGTATTTCCCGATGTCGTCGAACTGCTCGACCAGCGATTCCAGCATTCCTGGCAGGCCACGTTCGGCTCCGTAGCGCCCCGGTTGCCGCGACTTGCCTTCGGAAGCTGGGTAGGAGGCGACCGCGACGGTCATCCGCTGGTGACGCCCGAGGTCACCGCGCGCACTCTCATCCAGTTACGGCGCGCCGCGCTCGATGTTGCCCGCGACCGCCTGCGGAAACTCGGCGCAAGCCTCAGCCTGGCCGAATCCGAAGTGGAGGTGCCCGCGATCCTGCGCGAGCGGATCGCGAAGTCGAGCGCCGTTTTGGGAGCGGACGCCGCCCGGGCCGCCGTGGCGCGAAATCCTCACGAGCCGTGGCGGCAGATGGTGAATCTGATGCTCGCCCGGCTCGATTGCATGGATCAGCCGGGCGGTTACGCGTCGTCGTCGGAGTACATCGAGGATTTTGAAATTCTGGAAAAATCCCTCCGGGAGGCCGGAGCGTCGAACGTCGCCGATATGGACGCGCGGCCCGCGGTGGCGCAGGCGCGCGTGTTTGGGTTTCATTTAGCCGCGCTCGACGTCCGCCAGAACAGCCAGTATCACGACCGGGCGATGGCCGGATTGCTGCGCGCGGCAGGATTCGGGAAGTGCGATTTTCCCAACTGGAGCGAAGCGGAGAAGCTCGATTTTCTCAATCGCGAGTTGCAGACACAACGCCCGTTTGCCGGTCCGCACATGAAGCTCGATCCCGAGGCCGCGCACGTTACCGAGCTATTCCGCAATCTGCGAACTCATCTGGACGACCACGGGCCGGAAGGGCTGGGTCCGGTGATTGTCAGCATGACGCGCGGGCTCGCCGATCTGCTCGTCGTGTATCTGCTGGCCCGCGAAGGAGGCCTGCTGGTGGAAGCGCCGGGCGGATTGGCATGCGAACTGGCCGTCGCGCCGCTGTTTGAAACCATTCGCGACCTGGAGCACAGCGCCGGGATTCTCGACGCGTTCTTGAGCCATCCCGTGTCGATGCGGCGGCCGGTGAACGACGTGATCGTGATGCTCGGCTACAGCGATAGCAACAAGGATGGCGGCGTGCTGGCCAGCCAGTGGAGCTTGCATCGCGCCGAACGCGAACTGACCGCGGTTGCCAAGAAGCATAATACGCGCCTGACGTTTTTCCATGGACGCGGAGGCACGGTGGGTCGCGGCGCGGGTCCTACCCACGTATTTCTGGAGGCCTTGCCGCAGGGCTCGCTGATGGGGAAGATGCGCGTGACCGAGCAGGGCGAAGTGATCGCGCAGAAATACGCGAATCGCGTGACGGCGACGTTCCAGTTGGAGCGCCTGCTGGCCGGCGTGACGCGTACGACGATTTTGCATTCGGCGGACCAGGTGGAGATCGTGTACGCGCTCGAATCAATTCTGCCGGTAGTGGTCGACCGGAGTTACCGCGCCTACCGGCAGCTCGTCGAAACCGAGGGATTCGTGACCTTCTTCCGTCAGGCAACGCCGATCGACGCGATTGAGCAGACCCAACTCGGCTCGCGTCCGGCGCGGCGCACGGGGGCGGAGTCGTTAGAAGATTTGCGCGCAATTCCCTGGGTATTCAGTTGGAGCCAGGCGCGGTTCCATCTGCCCGGATGGTATGGAGTCGGCTCCGCGTTTGACTGGCTGCGGCGCGAATGTCCGGACGATTGGGCGAAGTTGAAGGCGCAAGTGAGGTTGTGGCCGTTCCTGTCCTACTTGCTGCACAACGCCGAGGCGAGCCTGATGATGGCCAATCCCGAGCTGATGCGGCTCTATGCATCGCTGGTGGACGACTACGAGCTTCGCAAGCGGTTATTTGACACGATCTTCGACGAATATAAATTATCCGTTTCGGTGATTGAGGAATTGTTCAGCGATTTCCTGGTGCACCGCCGCAGGCTGGCGCAAGCGGTGCAACTGCGCCGCCGCGCTTTGGATCAACTGCATCATGAGCAGGTACGCCTGCTGCGAAGCTGGCGCGCGGAGCCGAGAGAGGAGACGCTCACGTCGCTACTGCTGACAGTGAACGCCATCGGCATGGGCCAAAAGATGACGGGTTAGGGTTGCTGCCTGATCCCCGCACTGACGTGTGGGGTTATGACCCCGTGGCGTAAGCCCGGGGAGGGCCACCAGCGGCATGGTGATGCATGGCGGTTCAAAGCCGACATATGCGGGTAATCGAAGCGTGATAAGTTAGCCCCATGCGACGCTTCTCGATTCTGCTGCTTGTTTCCGCGCTGGCTGCCGCGCAGGATGTTCACACCGCGACGCTGGCCAATGGGATGAAAGTCATCATCCAGGAAGACCACAATATTCCCAACGTGGCGATGTATTTTTTCTACAAAATCGGCTCGCGCAACGAGCGGCCGGGAATTACCGGAATTTCGCATTTTTTCGAGCACATGATGTTCAACGGCGCGAAAAAATACGGCCCCAAGCAGTTCGATAACGAGATGGAAAAGGCGGGCGGCAACAACAACGCCACCACGGGCCAGGATCTGACGACTTATACCGACTGGTTTCCGTCCAGCGCGCTGGAACTGATGTTCGACATGGAAGCGGACCGGATCCGCGACCTGGCGCTCGATCCGAAAATGGTGCAATCCGAGCGCGAAGTCGTCTACTCGGAACGGCGTTCCTCGGTGGACAACAGCAATTTCGGCATTCTTTACGAGCAAATGCAAGCGGCCGCGTTCATTGCCCATCCGTATCACTGGCCAGTGCTCGGCTGGCCGTCCGATATCGAGGCGTGGACGCAGCAGGACTTGAAGGACTATTTTGCCATCGGCTATGCGCCCAACAACTGCACGATGGTGGTGGTGGGCGACGTGACCGTGGCTCGCGTGATGGAGCTGGCGAAGAAATACATCGAGCCGATTCCACGCCACGATCCTCCTCCGCCAGTGCGGACGAAGGAGCCGGAGCAATTGGGCGAACGGCGGCTGGTGGTGAAGAAGGCCGCGCAGCTGCCGATTCAGATGATCGCGTATCATGTGCCGGAGGCGAGGAATCCCGACGCGACGGTACTGGACCTGATCACGACACTGCTTTCGACTGGGCAGAGTTCGCGGCTTTATAAGAGGATGGTCGACGAAGAGCCTCTCGCGCTGTCGGTGCGGGGAGGGCAAGGCGATGCGCTTGATCCGACGCTGATGATATTCACTATCCAGCCGCGAAACGGCGTGGATCCGGCGCGGACGGAAAAAGTCCTCTATGAGGAACTTGACCGGCTGAAAACCGCGGACGTTTCCGCGCGGGAGCTGCAGAAGGCCAAGAACCAATTGCTGACCGAGCATTACAGCCGCTTGAAAACCATCGCCGGTAGAGCCTCGCTCTTGGGCCATTACGAGGTGATTTTCGGCGATTACAACAAGACGTTCACTATCGATAAGGATTTCCAGGCGGTGACGGCAGCCGACATTCAGCGCGTGGCGAAGAAATACTTCACGGAAAAGAATCGAACCGTGGCGACGCTGATTCCGGAAGGAACAGACAAATGAAAACCGTCCTGATGTTCGTCGCCGCGTCACTGGCTTTTGGACAGGCGAGGCTGCCGCAATACTCAAGAGACGTCCTGCCGAACGGCTCGCAACTGTTCCTGCTGCCGCGCGCGGGCGTGCCATTGGTGCATTTCCGAATCTTGATTCGCGGCGGCGTGGAATCGGACCCGGCGAGTAAAGCCGGGCTGTCCAACGTCACGGCAGCCCTTCTGCGCCGGGGAACGGCGAAGCGTTCGGCCGCGCAGTTCGCTGAAGAGCTTGATTATCTCGGCGGAACGTTCAACGCCGGATTTTTCGGCGAGTACGCGGGGGCAACGGCCATCTCGGCGGAGTTTCTGAGCAAGGATTTCGACGCCGGCTTGGAGCTGTTGAGCGACGCAGTGCTGCATCCGGCGTTCACCGATAGCGAGGTGCGCAAGGAGGTGGCGAGGAGAGTCGACCAGGCGAAATCGATTCGGGATAATCCGCAAGGAGCCATCGCGTCCTATTTCCGAGCGACGTTCTTCGGTCAGGGGCACCCGTATGGGACGCCTCCGGACGAAGCGTCCTACGCGAAGATCGCGCGCGAGGACATCGCCGGCTACCACGCCAGGCTCTTTTGCGGAAAAAACATGCTGATCGTCGTGACGGGCGATTTCGATGCAACGGCGGCCAAAGGGAAATTGACCACAGTGTTCGGCGCTGCTCCCGCTGGCGAAGCGTACGCATGGGCGAAGGCTCCGGCGCTCGCGCGGCGCGGGCAGATGCTGCTGATCAACAAGCCGGATGCGACCCAGACCTATTTCCAGATTGCCCAGCCGGGGATCGATATCAAGAACCCGGACCGCACCACGCTGGAAATCGTCAACACGCTATTCGGCGGCAGGTTTACGTCCATGCTGAATGACGAACTGCGCGTCAATTCGGGGCTGACCTATGGCGCGGGCTGCCGGTTGGATCAAAACCGGCTACCAGGGGCTATCTCAATCAGCACGTACACGAAAACAGACACCACCGCGCAGGCCCTCGATCTGGCGCTGGATGTCTTGAAGCGATTGAATGAAAAGGGGATATCCGAGGCGCAACTCGCCTCCGCCAAGGCCTATGTGAAGGGAGTGTACCCGACGCAGCGCCTGGAGACCATGGATCAGCTGGCGAATCTGATCGGCGAGATCGAGCTGTTCGGCCTCGGGCGCGATGAAGTGGACGGATTTTTCGGCCGGATCGACGCGGTGACGGTGGAGCGCGCCAACGCGGCCATCAAGAAATATTACCGGACAGACGATCTTACGTTTGTGATACTGGGTGCTGCGGATAAGATCCGGGATAAGGTGAAGAAATACGATCCAAACCTGCGGGAAGTATCAATTAATTCAGCGGGTTGGGGCGAACGATAGAGTTCCCGCGGCTTGACTTCGGCGTTCCGGCGCACGTAATCTGAGGTTCCGATGATTCGATTTCTGCCTTATCTTTTGGCCATGATGGCGCTCGTGCTGGCGGGCTGCGGGAGTTCTGAGTTCGGCCCGGAGTCGGTGAAGGGGATTTTGGAGGGAGCGCCGGTGGCATTATCCGGAGAGCAAGTTACGCTGACCCAGGGTCAGTTGGACTGCGGCGTCCAGAGCGACCTCTTTGATCCTCCGAGCGGCAACATGGCTCGCCTGACGCAGAAAGGGAGGGATTTGAAATTCTCGGACGACATCCGCTTGGGGGACCCCGACATCAACGTTCCCTACACCCAAGTGACCGGCACGTTCCCGGTGCGGGTTTCCCAAGTCGTTAAACTGCGCGACGGGGATCCAGGGAGGAAGCTGGCGGAGGTCAAGTTAGGCGTCGTGATCAACCACGAGTGTTTCGGCTCCCCCCTGCGGGTTATGGGGATCCGCAAGGGCAAGTTCACTCCGGACGCCCCGGTGGTGTTCCAGTTGAAGGGCGTGGACAAAGAATGGGCGCTCGATAAGCTGGTGCACTGATTTCTGAAAAGTAACTGATGCTGTCGCAGCACTTCGGCCCTAGCCCTGGGATCAGGCTGCGCGGACCCAGTGCGCACGCGATGTGTATGATGGATGTGGAATGCGATCGGGATGAACCAGCCGCGAGGTGATCAAACGGTTGACTCAGACCGGACTGGTTCGAAGTCAATCAGGTTGGCAGCCACAAACAGTTCCGCCACGCGAGTAGATCGGGGCGCGTCACGGTTCCACATCGGAAACGGGACATTCCGGCGGGTACACTGCGCAGTATCGAGAAGCAATCGGGATTGAGATTGAAGTGAAATCCATCGAATATATCGCCTACTTGCACAAGGACTCCGATTCCGATTTTGGCGTCAGCTTTCCGGATTTTCCGGGCTGCGTCACGACGGGCAAGACGCTGGACGAGGCGCGTCGCCTCGCGCCGGAAGCACTCGCGCTGCATATCGAAGGCATGAAAGAGGATGGTGAGAGAATCCCCAGAGCCTCCACTTTGGACGATCTTGTCTCAGATCCCGACCGAAAGGGCGCGGTGGCGATTCTGGTAAGCGTGGAGCCTTCCCAGGACCGGATTATCCGTGTCAATCTCACGGCGCGGGAGAGCCAACTCCGGAAGATCGAGCCGCAGCCAGAAAACTGTGCCTAACGCGCTCCGCATACATGGTCCAATCCTCGCTTGGCGGGCTAGCGCCGCGCGGTGGGCGCAATTCGCGCGTTTGACACTCAACCTGCTGATTCGCTACTCTAAAAAGGTCTAAGAACTCGCAGGGAGAACGTCTGTCTACATGAAAACCGCAATTCCATCCGCCCCCGGAATCGAGCGCAAATGGCACTTAATCGACGCTGAGAAAGAAGTGTTGGGGCGCGTGGCAAGCAAGGCCGCCCGCCTGTTGATGGGCAAGCATAAGCCCAGCTACACGCCGTTCATCGACACCGGAGACCACGTGATCGTGGTCAACGCCGAGAAGATCCGGCTCACCGGGCGCAAAGAAGATCAGAAACTATACCGCCGTCACTCGGGCTATCCGGGCGGACTGACGGAGACGCAGGCGAGCAAGGTTCGCGCCACGCGTCCCACGCGGATGATTGAAGAAGCCATCCAGGGTATGCTGCCGAAGACCAAAATGGGCAAGCAGATGTACCGGAAGCTTCAGGTATACGCAGGTCCGAAGCACCCTCATCAGGCGCAGAAGCCCGTCGAGTTGACGATCGGTTAAGGGAGAACTATAAGAAGTGGCGTTGGTACAACATTTGGGAACGGGGCGCCGGAAGACGGCGGTGGCGAGAGTATTTCTGCGGTCGGGGAAGGGCACGATTACGGTGAACGGCCGGACCTTCGAAAGCTATTTTCCGAGCGAGGCGTCGCGCGCGGTTGTGCGGCAGCCGCTGCTCGCGACCGAGACGGCCGATAAGTTTGATGTTTTGATCACCACCGCGGGCGGCGGGCCAACGGGCCAGGCCGGCGCGGCGAAGTTGGGCATCGCGCGAGCTCTGCTGGAGTTCAATGCGGAACTACGCGGAAAGTTGAAAGAGTTGGGAATGTTGACGCGCGATGCGCGCCAGCACGAGCGCAAGAAGTACGGGCAGAAGGGCGCTCGCAAACGCTTCCAGTTCTCCAAGCGCTAGGGCCTCTGGCCTTTATTGCGCGCCTCGCGGCGCGAGCGATCGAGAGACGAGAAGGTTTTTCCGTTTGAGGCGCGCGTACGCATGCGCGCCTTTGTTATTCACCTCCCGTTGCCGCAAATTCCGACTTGGGCCGCGGCACGGGCCAATCCGCTCCCCTGGAGTAAAGGGACAGAGCATTTAGGAGGCATTTTTGCCGTCGATCAGTATGAAAGAATTGCTCGAAGCCGGCGTTCACTTCGGGCACCAGACCAAGCGCTGGAATCCAAAGATGAAGGAATACATCTTTGGCGAACGTAACGGGATCTATATCATCGATCTCCAGAAGACACTGAAGCTGTTCAAGGACGCGATGCGGTATGTGCAGGAAATGGCTGCCTCGGGCAAGACGGTGCTGTTTGTCGGCACCAAGCGCCAGGCGCAGGAAGCCATCGCCGAGGAAGCCACGCGCTGCAGCATGTTCTATGTGAACCAGCGCTGGTTGGGAGGGCTGCTCACCAACATGGCCACGGTCCAGAAATCGATCAAACGGTTGAAGGAACTGGACGCGATGGCGACGGAAAATAACTGGGAAGGCCGCCAGAAGAAGGAAATCGTGAGGCTCGAACGCGAGCGCAAGCACCTCAACCAGAACCTGGCCGGCATCAAGGACATGAACGGTCTGCCGGATCTTCTGTTCGTAGTGGATTCGAACAAGGAAGCGATCGCCGTCGAAGAGGCCCGCAAGCTAGGCATTCCGGTGGTGGCCGTGGTCGATACCAACTGCGACCCCGACAAGGTCGACTACGTGATTCCCGGCAATGACGACGCTCTGCGCGCCATCCGCCTGTTCACCAACAAGATTTCGGACGCGGTGGTCGAGGGACGTCAGCTGGTGAGCGAGCACGACCTGGCTGCGGCGGACAAGCCATCGGCCGGCGAAGAGATTTCTTTGGACGAAGCGGAATACGCGCAGTATATCGATCCGAAGTACGCCGAGCAACTCATGTCGGAGAACCCGGTGGCCGACGAGGATCTGCCGTCAAATTCGGTCTCTCGCAAGGGACCGGCGGCGGAATCGGCCGAAGAGCTGGCGGCGAAGAATCTCTAGTCTGCTGTGCCCCACGGGCGAGGACAGACCGCTCTGTCCGCGGCCCCCGGGCGGGCACTGCGGCAAATGAAACAAAGCGGGGGCAGAGTAGTCTGTCTCCTTTGAGGACAACATGGAAATCAGTGCACAGCTTGTGAAGCAGCTCCGGGATCGCACCGGGGCGGGGATGATGGAGTGCAAGAAGGCTCTGACCGAGGCCAAGGGCGATTTGGCCGCAGCCGAAGTGGTGCTGCGCAAGCACGGCATCGCGTCGGCCGGAAAGAAGTCCACGCGTTCGACCAAGCAGGGAGTCGTTGGCAGTTATATTCACCCGGGCGCTCAGCTGGGCGTGCTGATTGAGGTGAACTGCGAAAGCGATTTCGTGGCGCGCACCGACGATTTTCAGGAGCTGGTGAAAGACCTGGCGATGCAAGTGGCCGCGGCCGATCCCCAGTTTGTCCGCAAGGAAGACGTGACGGAGGCGGCGCTGGCCAAGGAGCGCGACATTCAGCGCGCCCGCGCGATCAACGAGGGCAAGCCCGAGAAGATGGCCGACAAGATCGTCGAGGGCCGTATGAACAAGTACTACGAGGAAGTCTGCCTTTACGAGCAGCCCTTCATCAAGGACAACACCACCACCATCGCCGAGGTGATCAAGACCAAGATCGCCAAGCTGGGTGAAAATATTTCGGTGTCGCGCTTTGTGCGGTTCAAGGTGGGCGATACGGCCGCCGAATAACGTGGCGAAATACGGGCGCATTCTGCTGAAGCTGAGCGGGGAGGTGCTGGCGGGCGAAAGCTCGTTTGGCATCGATGCAGCCCGTGTCGCCGCACTCGCTGCGGAAGTAGCCGAGGTGGCGCGCACCGGCGTACAGATCGGGCTGGTGGTCGGGGGTGGAAACTTCTTCCGCGGCGTCGCGGCGGCGGCGCAAAACATGGATCGCGTGGCGGCGGACCACATGGGGATGCTCGCCACGGTGATCAACGCGCTGGCTCTTCAGGACGCGCTCGAAAAGCAGAACGCGCCGACGCGAGTGATGACCGCCATCGAAATGCACGAGGTGGCCGAGCCGTACATCCGGCGCCGCGCCATCCGGCACCTGGAAAAAGGCCGCATCGTGATCTTCGCGGCGGGCACATCGAACCCTTACTTTTCAACTGATACGGCTGCGACGCTGCGCGGCTTGGAAATTCACGCCGAAGTTGTGGCCAAGGCGACGCGCGTCGACGGTGTTTACGATAAGGACCCGTTGAAGAGCGCGGACGCGGTGAGGTTTTCGGAAATCAGCTATTCGGACGTTCTCACCAGGAATCTGAAGGTGATGGATGCGTCGGCGGTGGCGATGTGCCGGGATAACCGGCTCGCCATCGTGGTTTTCAATTTGAATGTGTATGGCAATATAATGCGAATGGCGATGGGAGAACCCATCGGGACACTCATCCACTAAATATATGAAGCCAGAACAACCAGTAACGCACGCGTTTCAGAGCGTAAAAGACGTGGAAGCCCATGCCAAGGGACGCATGGACAAGGTGATTTCGGGCTTGCAGCACGAAATGGCTGCGATTCGCACGGGCCGCGCCTCGGTGGCGATTTTCGACAATTTGCGTGTGGATTATTACGGCACGCCTACGCCTATCAACCAGGTGGCAAACCTGCACGTGCCGGAGCCCACGTTGATTACCATCCAGCCGTGGGATGTTTCGCAGATCGGAACCATTGAGAAAGCGATTCGCTCGGCCGACATGGGGCTGAATCCGGCCAACGACGGAAAAATCATCCGCGTGCCGATTCCAGCTTTGACCGAGGAGCGCCGCAAGGAGATCGTCAAGAAGCTGCATGCGATCACCGAAGAGCATCGGGTGGCCGCGCGCAACATCCGCCGCGACGCCAACGAGCATCTCAAGAAGCTTCTGAAAGATAAGCTGATCAGCGAGGACGAAGAGAAGCGTGCCCTCGACGAGGTTCAGAAGACTACCGACGCCCACATCGCCAAGATCGATCAGGCGGCCAAGGCGAAGGAAAAGGACATTCTGGACATCAAGTAGGGACGCTTTTCCGTTCTGGCCTGAATGGTATCATCCTCGCATGGCCCCGGAACAATCGGATGCGCTTGTGTTTTTCGGCGCGACGGGCGATCTCGCCTTCAAACAGATCTTTCCTGCGCTGCTCGCTCTGGTCGCGCGGCACGATCTGAATATCCCCATCGTCGGCGTGGCCAAGGCCGGCTGGAACCTGGATCAATTTAAGCAGCGAGCCCGCGAAAGTATCACCGCGCACGGCCCTTTCGATGAGGGCATGTTCCAACGATTCTCCGGCCTGCTGCGCTATGTCGACGGCGATTATCGCGACGCCAGGACGTACGCCGATCTGCGCGCGGCCATCGACGGGGCCAGGAGCCCTTTGCACTATCTGGCGATTCCGCCGGCTTTTTTCGCGACAGTCGTGGAGGGCTTGGCCGGCTCCAACTGCGCCGTCAACGCGCGTGTGGTGGTCGAAAAACCGTTCGGCCGGGATCTGGCGTCCGCGCGGGAACTCAACGCAATCCTGGAAAAGTGCTTCCCCGAGGAGTCGATCTTCCGCATCGATCATTTCCTGGGCAAGGAGCCGGTGCAAAACATCCTCTACACGCGCTTCGCTAATTTCTTCCTGGAGCCGGTGTGGAACCGGATCCACGTGCGTTCGGTGCAGATCACCATGGCAGAGGATTTCGGGGTCAAGGGCCGCGGCGCGTTTTACGAGGAAGCCGGCTGCCTGCGCGACGTTGTGCAGAATCACCTGCTGCAGGTGCTTGCCTGCCTGACGATGGATCCGCCCAGCGGCCAAGTGCACGACGCCATTCGGGATGAGAAATCGCGCATTTTGAAAGCCGTTCGCCCGCTTGCGCCGGCTGACTTGGTGCGCGGTCAATTCGAGGGCTACCGGCAGGAACGCGGAGTCGCGCCCGACTCCGACGTGGAAACGTTCGCGGCCCTGAAGCTGCACATCGATACGTGGAGATGGGCCGACGTGCCATTCTTTATCCGCGCCGGAAAATGTCTTCCGGTGACCGCGACCGAGGTAATCGTCGATTTCAAGCGCCCTCCTCGCGAAACGTTCGGCGAAACCGTCACTGGAATCGGCGACCATCTGCGCCTGCGCCTGAGTCCCGACGTGCTGATCGCCTTGGGAATGCGCGTGAAAACTCCGGGCGAACACATGACGGGAGAGGACGTGGAACTGGTCGCCACGCATCAGACCGGCAGCGAAATGGCTCCTTATGAACGGCTGCTCGGCGACGCGATGAGGGGCGATCAATCGCTATTCGCGAGCGAAACGGCGATCGAGGCGCAGTGGCGGATCGTGGAGCCGGTGCTCACCGAGCCGGGTCCGGTGCACGAGTATCAGCCCGGCACGTGGGGTCCGGCGGCGGCTGACGAATTGACTGAGGACTTTGACGGTTGGATTGACCCGAAACCTCATCATCTCTGATGTCAGGACCCGATGTGTCAGACCGCTCCCGCAGGTCGCGGCGCCGTTTTCTCGAGACACACTGAGGCCATGTTGGCACGAACGGCTGTCCCGGGCTCGAAGGCGGCGATGTACTTGGTTGGTGCGCCGGATCGTGATTCGGGCGATTTGGCAGCTTTATCGCTATACTTTTCTCCATGAGAATGCTTCTGGGTCTTCTGCTGCTGATCGCTCCCGTGTTTGCCGGCGGGATTCCTCGGGAGGAGTATCAGGCCAGGCGGGCCGAACTACGGAAGAACCTGGACGGCGTGCTGGTGCTGTTCGCCAGGGCGGATGACGACCTGCGCGACTACATTCAAGAGCCGAATTTCCTCTATTTCACCGGCTGGCGCGATCCGGGCGCCGCGCTGATGATCACGGCGAAGGAAGAGATTCTCTTTCTGCCGAGGCGCAACCGTACGTCGGAGATTTTCTACGGCCGCGTGATCGATCCTGGCGACAAGGATGTTTCGGAAAAGACGGGGTTCTCGACCGTGCAGCCGGTTTCTTCCATTGAAACTACGTTCCTGCGGCTGATCGAGACAACGCCGAAGGTCTACGGCCTGCGCGGTGAGGCACAGCTGGAAAAACTGATGGCGCTTGCGCCGCTGCATCCGGAGGGCAATGCGACGGCTCTGGTCGCCAAGCTGAGGGAGATGAAATCGCCCGCGGAACTGGCGCTGCTACAGAAGGCCGCCGACGCGACCGTGGCCGCTCACCTGGCGGCGTGGCATGCGATGAAGAGCGGCAAGAGCGAATATGAGATCTCGGCGGTGATGACCAACACCTACTTCAGCATGGGATGCGAGCGCAGCGCCTATGCGCCGATCGTCGGGAGCGGTCCGAACAGCGTAATTCTGCATTACTCGGCGAATAAGCGCAAGATGGATGCGGGCGAAGTGGTTGTGATGGACGTCGCCGCCGAATGCAGCGATTACGCGATGGACGTGACGCGCACGGTTCCGGTAAGCGGCAAATTTTCGGACCGTCAGCGCGAGATTTACGAAATTGTGCTGGGCGCGCAGAAGGCGGCTATCGCGGCCATCAAGCCGGGCATCAAGGCAGGCCGGGGACCCGGCACGCTTCAGCAGATCGCCTTCGATTACATCAACACCCACGGCAAGGATGTGCACGGCCAGCCTCTGGGAAAATATTTCACGCACGGGCTGAGCCATCACGTGGGGCTCGACGTGCACGATCCGTCGGAGCCGGGCGTGGAACTGAAGCCGGGAATGGTGATCACCATCGAGCCTGGAATTTACATTCCCGAGGAAAACATCGGCGTGCGCATCGAGGATACGATTCTGGTGACCGAAACGGGCTGCAAGATCCTCAGCGGGGCGCTGCCGAAAGAGGTAGACGAGATTGAGAGGCTCGTTGCCAAGTAAGCGGCGCCAGAACACGGTTCTTTATATCGCGGTCCTCACGGGATGCTTCGCGGTGGGCTTTGGGGTGGGATTCACCTCCATCGGCGAGCGCTTCGACGACGTGTTTTACGACGTTCTGACGAAGTACACCGCGGCTATCGATGCGGCCTCCCTGAAGACGAACGCGGTGGTGGTTGCCGTCGATGAAGAGACCCTGCGCGCCAAGGGAGGGATGCGCAACATCCGCCCGATTCTGACCGAGGCGTTGCAAGAGATCGCCGATGCGCAGCCGAAAGTGGTGGCTATCGACGTGGTGCTAGCCGACAAGGGCGCGGAGGACGAGGACGCGAAGCTCGCCGCCGCCCTTCACGCTATCCATCCTCTGGTCCTGGATTGCGAACTGATCGGCGAAAAGTGGGAAGATCCTCTTCCGGAATTCAAATCGGCCGCAGCGGCGCTGGGCCACGTGCATCTGGCCGAAAAATCCGCGGACGGAGTGAATCGGCAGATTCCGTTGGAAAAAATTAGCGGAAGCGACCGCCGATGGGCTCTCTCGCTGGAAGCGTTTTCGGCGTTTCAGGGGCAGCCGGTGGTGGAATTTAACGCGCCCGCGGCGCTGCAGATCGGCCGCACAACGATCCCGGAGCCGGTGGAAGTGGAAGCGCGGACGCTGGTCATCCGGTATTTACCTCCTGGAACGATTCCCACGATCTCGGTGATGCATATTCAGGAGAATCGCGAGAGGATTCGAGGCTCGGTCGTATTTCTGGGGATCACGGCGTTAACGGCCGCGCGCGACCGCCTTACCAACTCCTACGGCAACAGCGTACCGGGCGTGGAGGTTCACGCGCAAGCATTCGAGACGATGGATCTGAACCGATTCCTAACGCCGGCCGGAGGAGCATCGGTGCTGGCGGCCTGCATCGCGATGGCCGTCGCGGCGGGGTTGATCTTCGTCTACGTGCCCGGATGGTGGGCGTACGCGGTGGACGTGCTGCTGCTGGGCGCGGCGTTCCTGATTCCCTATGCATCGTTCCAGAGAGGCACCGTGTTTCCGTTCTTCGGGCCAGTGGTCGTGGCGTGGCTGGCCAGCGCGGGAGCGGCTACTTTCCAGTACTTTTTCGTGCGAAGGCAGTTGCGCACCTCGGAGTCCGAAAAGTCCCGCTACCAGCAGGCGATTCATTGGGTGGCTCACGAGATGCGGTCGCCGCTGACGGCTATCCAGGGTTCCAGCGAGATCATGACGCGCTATAAATTGCCGGAGGAAAAAGGCAAGCAGTTGAGCGAAATGATTAACGCGGAGTCTAAGAGAATGGCTCGCATGATTCAGACGTTCCTGGACATTGAACGGTTGGCCGACGGCCAGATGGAATTAAAGAGAGAACCTTTCGAAGCTCGGGATGTGGTCGATGCGTGCCTGAAACGCGTCGGGCCGATCGCGGAGCGCAAGAACATCAAGGTGTCTCTGGACACGCCGGTCGAAGCGGCACTGACGGGCGACCGCGAGCTGATGGAATACGCGTTTTACAACCTCCTGACGAATGCCGTGAAATACTCGCCTCCGGAGACGGAAATTCACGTGTCCGCCCAGTTAGCGGGCGGGGAATTGCGGCTTTCCGTCCGCGATCAGGGCATGGGCATGGACGAGCACGAGCTGAAAAACATCTTCAAGAAGTTCTACCGCACCAAGCGCGCCGAGGCCTCGGGAGAGGTGGGAACCGGAATCGGGCTATCCATCGTCGAACAGATTGTCACGCATCACCACGGGCGGATGGATGTGACCAGTGAGCCGGGGAAGGGATCTTGTTTTACTATAGTATTGTCCGCGTCCAACACAAAGGTTCCGCCGGCGGCGGAAAAGACCGCCGAATCGCATAATGCAGAAACTTTTAATCGTTGAGGACGACGCGTCGGTTCGCAGCACGATGGTTACGGTGCTCGAACTGGAGGGGTACGACGTGGAGGCGGTTGCTTCCACGCGCGAAGCGATCCACCGTTTGGAGGCGCAGCCCTATCCCATTGTGATTTCGGACATTTACCTGGACGATCGCACCGGCATCGACGTATTGAAAACCGCGCGCCTGCACAATCCCTTGGGCGCGGTGATTCTCATGTCCGGCCGCGGCAGCATGGAGACGGTAATGGCGGCCACCTCCGGCGGTGCCTTCGATTATCTGGCGAAGCCCTTTGAGATGTCGCAGATGATCGACACGATCAAGCGTGCCGAAAGATCGTTTACCGGCGAGGAAGAAGAGGAGGAAGCGGCCTCCATTGACGATCTGCCGGAAACGGAGATGATCGGCAGCTCGCCGCGCATGGTGGAGATCTACAAGCAGATCTCCAAAGTCGCGCCGACCGACGCCACGGTGCTGATCGAAGGCGAGACCGGCACGGGAAAGGACCTGATCGCCCGCATGATTCACCGCAACAGCAAGCGTGCCAGCCAGCCCTTCGTTCCGGTGGATTGCGGAGCCATTGCTCCATCGTTGCTGGAAAGCGAACTGTTCGGCACGTTGAAAGGCGCCTATACCGGCGCCGACCGGGATCGCATGGGCGTGTTCGAAGCGGCCAACAACGGGACGATCTTTCTGGATGAAATTGGCGATATCGAATTCGGATTCCAGCTGAAATTGCTTCGTTTCCTGCAGGAACGTGAAATTCGTCCCCTTGGCTCGCCCAGGGCCAAGAAGGTCGACGTGCGGGTGGTGGCGGCCACCAACAGGGACATGCAGAAGCTGGTGGACGAGGGCAAGTTCCGCGAGGACCTCTGGTACCGCCTGAATACGGTGCGAATCTCGGTGCCTCCGCTTTGCGAACGGTCGAGCGATATTCCGCTGCTGGTGCATTATTTCCTCACCCGTTATAACTCGCGTTATTCGCTGGACACGAAGTTAACCGAATCCGGTCTCAAGGCGATGGAGGAATACAGCTGGCCGGGAAATATCCGGCAGCTCCAACACATGATGGAGCGCCTGACGATTCTCGCCCCAGGCGGCCGAATCGACGGGGCGGCTGTGAAGCAGGCCATCGAACAGATGGATTCCCGCGACGCGGCCAGCGAATCGCTCGCCGACACGGAGGCCGAGCAGATCCGCCGCGTGCTGGCGGCCACGAATAACAATAAGAGCCGCGCAGCCAAGATCCTGGGGATCGAACGCAAGACGCTCTATCGGAAACTCGAACGGATGGGCCTTTCCTAGGAAGATACTAGGGGGCTTCCTTTCTTCCCTAAATAGGTGTATTCTTCGGTTAGTTGATTGTTATTTGAACAGCGTGTCCGAATCATACGTCTTTGTTCACGAAGGGGGAAGTTCCATGTTCGACAGCCTCGACGACCAGATGAAGAAGGATGAGGACAAGGTCAGTACCAGCAAGGAAAGAATTGTGAGATGGGCGCTGTACGTTCTCGCTGCCGGGATTGTATTCGGCGGGCTGATCGTCGGCGTTCACTTCATGGGTTAGCGCCAAAAGGCCCGTTCATAGTTCGCTCTACGGGCGTGGCAGTATTTGCGCTCGCCTGAGTTTTCGTCTCCGCGGCGAGCAAGACGATCTGATTGCGCGGAAAGGCGAACTTCCGTCCCGTTTCATCAATCACAGTGACCTGAGAAGTGTACTGACCGGGCGCCAGTTTTGCCAGGGGAATCTGGAAACTGAACTGCGAGACTCCGGGGCGCTTATCCACTAGCCTATTCTGCCGGACGGGCGGCGAAGAATAGATCCGCCTGCCGCCAGACAATAGCTCAACTTCCGCAGTCAAGCTCGGGACCTTGCGATCCGGGTCCAGTGCGGGATCGTACACCTCAAAGAACACATACAGCGTCTGATCCTTGCGAAATACGCGGGTGATGCTGGGGACCACCTTCTGGCCGTCCTGCACCAGCGGATGCGCGGCGAGAAGCTTCTTATTCGTCTCTGCCGCGCCGACCGCGGCGGCGATCGCTTCGCGCTGGTTGCTCCAGATGACGGAACTGACGCGCAGTGTCTTGGCCGCGCTCAGATCCGGGATGGTGAACTTGGTCTCGAATGTCCCCATTTTACCGCTCAGATTTTCGCGCGCCAGGAAGCGCAGAGAATAGGTCCCTGGAGCCAGCGTCAGCACGGTATCGTATTGCAAATTCCTGTGCCCGATCTGTGCAGCGTCGCTTTCGCCCAGCTTTACCGTGATGTTATCGCGCACGCCGCCGATCAGCTTGCCGGAGGCGTCCCGGACCTGGCCGATGAAATCCAGCTCACTGGTCTGCTTCGCGCCCTTTTTCTGCAATCCGATGGCGGAGCCGGGGATCTTCACGGAAATCGGCACGGAGTAGCGTTCCTTCGCCACCCGAAAATAATCCACCTCGAGGGCCAGGGGCAACTCGCTCACCGGATCGCCGAGCATGAGAGCCTCTTCAAGCTGGCGTTCCTTGTCTGTGGCGTTGAATTTCGCGAACGTCTTGTTTGCGTAGTACGCCTTGCGAAAATCGAGCTTGGCGCTGATTGTCTTGTTCACTAAACGGACATCGATGCGGCGGAGCTTACCGTCGTCGGCAATGTTTTTCGGCGAGTACGCGATGATGTAGTAGCTATTGATATCCTCCTGCGCCTGGCGAATGCCCAACGTCAGGTCGTTGGTATCGAGCATCGCCTTGCCGCCGGTATCGGCCGAAAGCGTGGTCAGCGTTTCCTGCGAGTCCTGAAAACTCGCCTTCAGCCCGGCCTGTTTGGTGCCAGTGAGGATACCAGTGCCGCGCGGCGAAGCTTGCGAGGCGTCGCCTCCGGGAGGCGTGGCCACAAGGCCGCGCGCGTCCACCGAATAAATCGCCACGTTGGCGCGGACCGCGGCGTTCGTGGTCGCCTTAATCTGCGATTGGTTTTCCACGCCGGTCTTTCCGATGCCGCTAGTGAAGTAAATCAGAGCCTTTTTCTCTGGAAACGCTCCCAGTTTGCGCGACGCGTCTTCGAGTGCGCTCAGCTTGCGATCCGTGTTGAAGATATTGAATTCCGTGTCGTCGGCGGCGAAACTGCCGCTGTCGTCGCCTTCATCGGCGCTGGTCGAGGCCATGTCGGCAAAGTCGGAGCCCGCGCCCACGGTCAGCTTCTTGAGGGATGTGATCACGCGTTCGCGATCCGCCGTGAACTCCTCGACAACCTTGATGTTGGAGTTGAACGTCATGATCTCCACAAGATCGTTGGACGTCATCTGCGTCTCCACGAACTTAATCGCTGCTTCCTGAGCGCGGAGTTGCTCGGGGGGTTGCATGGAGGTCATGTCGAACAGCAGGCACAACAGCCGGCGGTCCTGATATTTAATAACGCTGTCCTTGGCCGGCGCGACGTAAGCCCTGGGAGCCTCGGTCTTCACCTTTTCCTCAATGGTCTTCGATTTGGAGATGTCAGCATCGGCGATGCGCGGCAGGGACTCTCCTTCGAGCCTCTGCAGTTCGAACACCTTGATGTCCTGTTTGACGCCGTCCTCGTAAACCTCGACGTCTGCCTTCTTGAGCGTCATGATCGGCCGTCCTGACCGGTCCTTGGCGGACAGGTTAACGATCACGAGGCGGGTTTCCGCCGTGAATTGCGCCGAAAGCGATGCGACAACAACAGAAACGATCATCAGCGCCAGCAGGGACTTCTTCATAAATTAGAATCTCAACCTCAGAGTAGCGGTGATGGAGCGCATCGCGCCCGCACTGGTAATCTCGCCGTACTGCCGTGAGTTCACTACCGTGATCAATCCGGACGGATTCACGTGATTCAGGAAGTTGTTCGTATCAACGCGTATCTCCAGCCGCCGACGCTCCGACTTCAGGTTGATGCTGCGCGACAGCGACAGGTTCAGCACCACCGAGCCCGGTCCGATGATCGTGTCGCGTCCGGCGTTGCCGAAGGTCGCCGCAGGGGGAATCGAGAAGGCGGCCAGGTTGAAATAACCAGAGCCGGAACTCACCGGTTCCCCGGTGGCATTCGCGCGAAGGGCAGCGCTGGATCCGGTTCCGTCTAGGTTGCCACTCACGGTCGCGGTCTGGGGAGCGCCGGTCTGCGCCGTGACCGAGCCCGACAGCGACCAGTCCTTCAATGCCTTGGCGAGGAAGACGGGGTGCGACAGAAAGCCTTTGGTCGCGTCGACGGGCGACGCCAGTACGAAATTCAGCGTCGCGACCTGCGTGTGGTTAAAGGTGGAAATCGCCCGCTCCGCGGCCTGATCGTAGAAATTCTGCGCCAGCACAGCGTCGTCCATCGCCTTGGAGTAGGTATAGAGCAGGTTGCCGGAAACTCCGCGGCTGAAGCGCCGCGTGAGGCGGGCCGTCCCGGAGTGATAAATCGAATTGCCCACCGGAGTGTCGTAGGTGAAGTTGCCCACGTCGGCGATCGGATAGCGCTGCACCGAGTTCAGCGCCGACCCGAGAGGCGCCTGGTTGGGCGATTCCGGCACGTCCAGCCGCGTGCCCTTTGTTCCCTGGTAGGAAACTTCAAGCACCATCTGCCTGGGCAGATCCCTCTGGACGCTGATGTTCCAGCTCTGCGCGTACATGTCCAGGTAATTCAGCGCGACCGCATAGGTATTTGTCACGGTCTTGCCCGATCTCTGAAGCAGTCCGGCGGAGAGCGTCAAGGGGGCATCGGTCGAGGTCGTGATGGTGTTGGTCACGGCGAATGGAGGCTGCGCGGCAAGCGACGATTGGAATTTATTGTACTGGCTCGGATTGTAATACCATCCGTAACCGGCGCGAATCAGGATCTTGCCCTTCGGGTTCGGCTTCCAGGCCAGCGCCAGCCGCGGGGCGAAGTTGTTCTTGTCGGACTTAATTAACGCCGCCGGGTACGTCACGCCATAAGCGGACTGCCCTGGCAGCACCGGCTCCACGGAGGAGAAATTCGGCCCGACCGCCAGATTCGCGGCGTGGCCATACTTCTCGTGCCATGGCTCGAAATACTCGTAGCGGATTCCGAGGTTCAGGCTGAGCCCGGTTGACAAACGATAATCGTCCACAACAAAGCCGTTGAATCCCGTGCTGCGGTAGTACGTGCTCGTGTCGCCGTAGCGGATCGCACTGGTTTCCGGCAAACCCAGCAGAAAGTCCGCAAAGTCGAAACCAGTGTTGGTGGTCTGCACGCCGTTCACGTACTGCGCCGTCACCAGTCCGGAGAAGCTGAACGCCCCGCGCCCGTTGGGGTCCGTGACCAGATTGTTCAGATAATGCGTCGCGCCTCCGCCGAAGCTCCAGTTGTGCTTCCCTTTGTGCAGCGTTAAGGTGTCGTTGATGCCGAAACTCTCCACTGCGGAGTGCGATGCCACCGCGTCGTTCAGACCGCTGAAGTTGGTGAAACTGAGGCTGGGCGGCCCATAATTTGGGGGCGTTCCGGCGGTCCCCTGAATACCCAGTTCGGAGGCCACGTCTCGGCCCAGCGTCTCGAAATATGGCGTGGCGAGGCTTGTATTACGGTTGAACGTGATCTGGATCGATTCGAAGCTGCGAGTCGCCAGACGGTGCCTCCATGTGACGCTACCGTTGAAACCGTTGCCGGTGGTCGCGTCGCAGCAGCCGAAATATTGTTCGTTGCGCGCGCTACGGTGCTGCCAGTTGACCACGAACGCCAGGTTGTCTTTGGGCGTCACCGTGGCATTGAGCCGCGTGTTGAGCGCATGCTGATCGTTCGGGTTGGCGGTGATCAGCCGGTAATTCTGATTCGTGGTCGCCACGGCCTGATTCGGCAGGGGGATGAATTGCAGCAGTCCTTGCGCAATGGAGCTGATCCGGTTCGCCGGAATCACATTGTTTGGAAACGGCGCGCCGGAAAGGGGGTCGTAAATCACTTGGGGGATGCCGGAAAAATCCCCGCCGCGCTCGGCCGCATTCGGCAGGCTCGACGCCTGGTCCACGCCGTTGCGTAGCAAATTGCCGGTGTAGTTGAAGAACCAGGTAATCTTGTCCCAGTTGAGTAGTTTTGGAATGAACATCGGACCGCCCGCGGAAACGCCAAAGCGGTTCTGCGAATAGGCCGCCTTCGGCGCGACCAAACCGTTGACCGAATACGGACGCGCGTTCAGCACCGAATTTCCGAAGGTATAAAACAACGATCCCGTGATGCGGTTGGTGTTGCCTCGCGCGCGGTTGCCGATGAAGGCCGCATTTCCGTTTCGATCCCGCGGACCGCGGCCGCCGGGACCACCACGTCCGCCCGGACCACCGCCTCCGCGGCCGCCACCGCCGCCAAATCCGCCGCCTCCGCGTCCGCCGCCTGGTCCGCCCATGCCGGCGTTCATCTGCCCGCCCGGACCACCCGGGCCGCCGGGACCTCCAAATCCGCCGCCCCGGCCGAAGCCCGCGCCCATGTCATCCGGCCGCATGTCGCCCGCATTGGTTGTGACGCCGGTACTCATGCTGCCCTGAACACTGAGCGATTGATCGGCGCCGCCGGCCGCCGTCTCAACTCCGGGAGGAGCCTGCGGGGTCGCCGTCTGGTCAACCGTGGAGGATTCCGCCTCCGTCGCGCCCTGCTGTTGCGCGCCTGCGCCTCGCCCGAACTGCCGGGGCTCGCGCAGAGTCAAGGCAAAATCGATTTTCGTGGGGTTCGCGCCGATGGTGACTTCCTTGCGCGCGGTGGTGAATCCGAACATTTCCACGGTCATGATCCAGTTGCCTGGTGTCGTGCCGTCGATTTGGTACGCGCCGTCATCGTCGGTCAAGGTCGAGAGCATTTTATCGCCCTGCGTAGCCTTCACCGTGGCGCCGGGAATGGGCTGATTTTCCGCCTTAACCATACCCGTCTGCCCTAGCGCGATACCGGGGAATGAAAGAGCCGCGATCCACACGCCGGCCAGTAAAAGATTTCTCACCGTAGAAATAACAACCCCCTCTGAACCGGCGTGCGAACCGAGATTTGGGTCGAACTTACTGCTTAGTGAGCGTGATATCTCGCGAGCCGCGCGCCGACTCAGCGGTTAACTTCATCGTCGAGCCGGAAACCGTGCCCGAGTATTTCGTGGTCACCGTGTTGTCGCCCATCTGACGGGTGACTTCGAAGTAGACCTTATCGCCGTCGATCTTGCCGTTGGAGATCTCAATGTCGCCTCCGCGGCCAGACGTGGTACCGGTCAGCTTGGCTCCGTCCTGCTTAAACGTGAAGGTCGGCGGTCCGCCCTTACCGTTCGGATTGGCTTCACCCTTCCAGGTTCCCGTCACGTCAGCCGCCAGCGCCATCACCGTGGTGAGCGCGAACAGCGTGCACAAAGAAATCAGCTTTTTCATCATCTTTTCTCCCTCAGTTGTTTCAAACGTTACAAACGTACGTAGTAATGATGGCCCTGGACCGGGTGGAGGTTACACTAGCCATTTCAACGACTAATATCAGTTGCACCCGTCATTTAGCGAAAAGACGAGTTTCTGCCCCCTTCGGATGACAAGCTATGACGACTTTTTCCATCGTTCAACGAATGAGTAACTTAGGGCTCATGTTCAAGCGGGAGCGAAGTGTTAGACTAACCCGAGTATGCCCGACTCAATCAAGACGGAGGAGATTCAGTCATGCGCCTGATCATCTTGTCCCTGTTTCTGCCGGCGGCGGTTGTTTCCCTGTTGGTTTCGCCGGCATTTTCAAGCGAACAGATGAGTCCTCCGGCGCCAGCGGAGGATATCAGGACCCTAATCAAGGCTCTCGGTGGCAGGTGGTCCACTCTTGAAAAGTATGAGCCCACGTTCCTAACGCCAAAGGGGGGCGAAGGGCGAGGGGAGGTGGTGTTCCGGCCCGGCCCGGGCGGATTGACGATAGAGGAGGAGTATTATTCAAAGACACCAGCCGGCGAACTCTTCGGATTTGGCCTTATCTGGTGGGACGCGAAAAGGAATCTTCAACACCTATGGTGCATTAACGTCTATCCCACCGGCTGCGAGATGTTTCCTCCACCTCCTCTGCCAGGCCCACAATGGGATGGAAACAGGCTCGTTCTTCACGTGGAGACCGAACAGGACGGGAAAAAACAGGTGTTTCACGAAGTGATTTCGGAGATCACCCCCGTTTCTTTCCTGCAAACCGCGGACGTGGGCGAGGCAGGGCGACCCCTGGCGCGATGGTTTACGACCAGGGCCACAAAGATCACGCTTGGGCCGGGCACTCTGAAGAAGTAAGGCACTTGATCCTTCCACCACCGGTAGCGTATGCTGGCGGTGAACCGTGAAGTTAAATCTGGACTCCCTTCGCGCCGAGATCGAGAACTACCTCGAATCGCACGGCATCGTTATTTTTCATAGTCATCCAAGGGGAGCGGACGCCTCCGCTCCAGTGTTTTGGGACACGGAAGCGCATCCCGACTATAAGCAGTTTCTGGCCGCCGCCGAATCGGCGGGCGCAAAATTGATTACCATCCACGCGCGCGAGTTCAACGAGGACATCCTCGACGACGCGCTGGATCACGCCTCCACCGCGAACCTGCCACGCGACGAGCGCCGCGCCATTGAGATGCGGATCAAGGAAATGCGCAGCTATGTCGGATTCACCTGCCAGATCGAATTATCCTTCGACCTCGCGCCCCGCGTCTATATTTTCGATCTCCGCACGGAATGGTTTGACGATCTGAATGATCTGCTCGACCGCGTGGACGACGCCGCGCAGAAGCCGAGCGGTGAACCGCCGTTGAGCGGCGGCTATTTCTCCCGGAATTGATGAAGTGGTCCATCTCTCCCACCGATCCGGCTGGCGTATCGGATCTGGCCAGGGAACTGAAACTCGCGCCGCCGGCCGCCCGGGTGCTCTGGGCGCGAGGCTATCGCGATCCGGCTGAAGCCCGCCGCTTCGTCACGCCGTCTCTTAACGACCTGAACGATCCTTACCTGCTCCAGTCCATGCCGGCAGCGGTCGAGCGCGTCCGCCGCGCTGTCGAACAAAAAGAGCGCATCCTGCTTTACGGCGATTACGACGTGGACGGCACGTCCTCGGTGGTCATCTTGAAAAAAGGCCTGGAACTGCTAGGCGCCGATGTCTCTTTTCATGTGCCGCACCGCCTGCGCGACGGCTACGGCATGCGCGCCGACGTGGTGGAAGATGCCGCAGAGCGGGGCGTCAAGCTGATTGTGAGCGTGGATACAGGCATTCGCGCGGCGGAGGTGGTCCGCACCGCATCGGCGCTAGGCATCGACACCATCGTCACCGATCATCACCTTCCCGAAGCCGAGCTTCCGCCCGCCGTCGCCGTGCTCAATCCCAACCGCCCGGATTGTTCGTATCCGGAGAAAAATCTCTGCGGCGCCGGCATGGCGCTGAAGCTAATTCAGGCGCTGCTCGAAAACCATCCCAAGCGCGAGGCGTTCGTGGAGTCGTTCCTGAAGTTGGTGGCCATAGCCACGGTCGCCGACGTGGTGCCACTTACTGGAGAAAATCGGGTGATCGTCAAGCTGGGCCTGCAAGGTCTGCGCGAGGTCCGGAATCCGGGTCTCCGTGCGCTACTCGACGTCTCGGAGTTGAGCGAAGGAGCCTCGCCGAGCGCGCGAGAGATCGCATTCCGCGTGGCTCCACGCATCAACGCCGCCGGCCGAATGGCCAGCGCGAAAGACGTGATCGAGCTGTTCACCACCAACGACGCGGCCCGCGCCCGAGCCATCGCCGGCCAGCTTCACGATCTGAACAAAGATCGGCAGCATACCGAAGCGGGCATCGTGCAGGCCATCTTCGAGCTGTGCCCTTCGGTCACCGATCAAGACGCGGCGCTGGTGTTCGCCGGCGAGGGATGGCATCGTGGAGTGGTGGGCATAGCCGCCAGCCGAGTGGTGGAGCGATTCCACCGTCCGGTGTTTGTGCTCGGGATTGAAAACGGCGTCGCGCAGGGTTCCGGCCGAAGCATCCCCGCGTTTCATTTACTCGAAGCGCTGGAGGCGATGCCGGACCTGTTCAGCAAATTCGGAGGGCACCGGCAAGCTGCGGGTCTGACGCTGGACGCCGCACGTATTGAAGAGTTCCGCGAGCGATTCCGTGCCCACGCAGCTACCAAGCTGTCGCCGGAAGACTTCGTCAAGACCCTGGAAATTGACGCCCAGGTGGACTTTCGCGAACTCGACGACGCCTCGGCCGCCGGAATCCTGAGTCTGGCACCCTTCGGAATGGGCAATCCCGCGCCCGTGTTTGTCGCCCGCGACCTGGAAGTCGTGAGTTGCGATATCAAGAAGGAAAAGCACGTCTTCGTCAAGCTGAAGTCGCAGGGAAGGCTGCTCCAGGCCAAGGCCTGGAATTGGGCGGAGCGGGCAGGGGAGTTCGAACCGGGCTCGCGCATCGACCTGGCGTTTACCGTCGAGGACGACGCCTATTCAGCCGCCCGCGGCTATTCGCCTTGGCAGATCATGATGAAGGACGCGCGTCCCTCGTCGACCGCTTCGTAGTGACCGCCGAGAGATCGTTACTGTGGCGCGCGCACTCGTGCGCCACGAATCATATAGTCAGGCTACTTGCCCAGACGCTTGTCGGCGAAGTCGAGAAAGCGATCCCAATCGTAGGCCGTCACCTCATGCTTGCCGGGGCGGATGTGGAAGCCTATGGTGTTCATGATGGGTTTTTCGAGAGCGGGCATGTCGTCGCCTTCGAGCCCCTGTTTGCCGAACAATTTATAAACCGGTCCGGCGGCAATAGCGGCGAGAAATTCGCCGCGGGGATCGGCCCAGCGGTCGTCTTCGGCCGCGGCTAGATACAGAGGCCTCGGCGCGATCAGCGCAAGCAACTCGTGTGAATCGAAAGGCAGCTTGCTCGGGTCGTTCGAATATTTCTTGTAGTTCTCGCAGGTCCAGTGCGGGAAGCGCTGGTTCACCAGCAAGATCGTTTCGCCGTAATCGCGCCGGGATAGAGCCGCACCACCCTCGCCCGAACCGGCGGCAACCGCCATGGCGAAGCGCGTATCCTGCGCTCCCGCCCACAGCGCGGTCTTAGCGAGCCTGGAGTGGCCCATCACAACGACGCGCTCCTTGTCGACGTCATGATCCGTTTCCAGATAATCCATCGCGCGGCTCAGACCGTAGGCCCAGGCGGCGAACGCTCCCCATTCGTCTGGAGCAGGCTTCGGATAGAGCGACCGCACGCCGAATGCGATGCCTCCGTCGAAGTCAGGCTCGATCTCGTTGTAGTAAATCGTAACGAGGCCGTATCCGCGCGCCAGCATCGTCTCTACCTGCCATTGGCTGGATTTGTTTCGCGAACTCTCGGTAGCGGTGTGGTGCGTTTTGCTCTTTGCGTCCCAGATTTCGGGCAGGCGAATGGCCGGGTCGGGAAGAATGGTGTGGTTGCCGGTGAAATTCAGCGCAAGGAAAACAGGCGCGGGCAGGCCGGACGCAGGCAGGTACATGAGAATGGTCGCGTCGTGGCCTCGGCCGAAATGCATCACCACCTGTTTGCGGATGGCCTTGCCGCCGAGCGCATCGCGGGCGTTGTCGACGACGTCGTACGTCACCTTGGCGCGCTTAGCCGCCTCGGGAACGCGGCCGTGCATGTTCGTTTCAAACAACGCGAGGAGTTCCGGGCGCCGCTTCTTCTCCCAGTCCGTCTTGCTGCGCACGGGCTGGCCATTCTCCAGTTTTAAGGGATCGGGAAGGGTGTAGGTTCCCACCTTCGATTCGTCGTAATTGACAGGCGGGGTCTGGGCAAGAAACAGGCTCAGCAACAGGGTGTGCACGTGAACATCGTACCGCGATAGAAAGCTACACGACGCGCAGGAGCACGGCCGTCACGTTATCGGGCCCGCCGTGGGCGCGGGCGGAGGCGATGAGGCGATCGCACTTTGCTTGTAAATCGTCGTCCGAGGCAAGGATCTCCACGATTTCGTTCTCCGGAGCCACGCCGTGAAGGCCATCGCTGCAAAGAAGGATCTGCGTCCCGGGGGCCGGATGCAGCCGGTAGGTGTGAACGCGCAGTTGCTCGGAAACGCCGATGGCCATGGTGAGCACGTGGCGCATCGGATGCGTTTTCAGACTCTCCTCATCGATGCCCAGGCGGCGGCCCACTTCGTTTACCCAGGTCTGATCCTCTGTGACGAGGTTCAGCTTGCCGTCTTGAAACACGAAGACGCGGCTGTCGCCTACGCTGGCGACGATCAGAGAATCGCCCCCACACTCCATCACGGAGACCATCGTGGTGCCCATGCCCTCCAAGCTCGGATCGTTGGAGGCCGCGTCCATCACCCGCCGGTTCGCCTCCTCAAATGCGTCGACCAGCGAATCGGAGATGGTCTCCTCATTGGAGTGCGACAGGTCGAGTTTTTCCACCTGGTCGTAAACAGTCTCGACGGCGAGCTTCGAGGCATGTTCGCCGGCCTGTGCGCCGCCCATGCCGTCAGCAACCACGTAGAGGCCGACCGTCGGTGCGACGAGGAAATAGTCTTCGTTATTTGTCCGAACACATCCCACGTTGGAGGCGCCGTAGGCTTCGATCATGAGCTTTTCGATTATACCCGGTTCGAGAGGCGCATCTACGGCCGCCGGTGTGGCAGAGGTTGGAATGGAGTCGTCCTTCTTCACGCTCGCGGGCGCGGCAGGCTCGGACGCCGGCGAAGGCTCCGGGGCTGACTCTCGCGATGGTTCCGTCCCGTGAGCACCCCAACGAATCCGTATCTTCATGGACGCTTCTCTTCCTGCCACTGCATCTCCGGCTTTGCGCTCTCCGGCACCAGGAGCGACTTCAACTGCTGGTACGCGCGCTCCTCGAAATTGCTCTTCAAGCGTTCCAGATTATCAAGACGCGGATCGGAGCTGCTGCGAGGGCCCTGTTTTTTCTGGCAGCGTGCCAGCAGCAGAGGCGCGGCTGGATCCGCGGGATCCAGATCGAGCAGAGCACGAAAGGAATCGGCTGCGGCGGCGAAGTCTCCCTTCTTCCACAGCACGTACCCGAGATTGAAACGGTAGACGGGGTCATTGGCGTCGCCCTCCAGCGCCTTGCGCAGGTCGTCGATCGCGGGCTGCAGGAGATTGGCGCGGCTCTCAGCGGCGCCGAGGTTGTTATAAACCTCACTTAGCGGAACTACGGCCGCGATCATCTGAAAAGTCTGCTGCGCGCCCTTGTAGTCTCCGGATTGGAACCGCGCCAGGCCGAGCAGGAAGCTCGCCTCGTGCGAATGAATATCGGCCAGGCCGACTTTTTCGAGCCACGAGACCGCCTGCTTATATTCCTTCCGCTGATAGTGAAGCTGCCCGAGCTGGTAATAGGCGTGCGCAAGGCGAGGGTCGAGCCGGGATGCCTGCAGGAAGTACTTCTCCTTCTGCTCCGGTGTGGCGGCGAGAAGTCCGCGCACGTAGTTTTCCTCCGCGTCCAGGCGAATCGGCGTGCGCAGGGAGAGAAAGTCCGATTCGGGAGGCGCCATTGAGGGGGCGATCAACTTGAGCGTTCGCCATGCCAGATGCGCCTCAAGTGTGCCGAGGTCCTGCAACGCGGCCGACTCCGTGAACTCGGGGCTGGCGCGCAGATGGCGGCGGTCCAGAATCCGCGCGGTCACTTTCAAGGCTCCGGCGGTGACGGGACCGGACGCCGGAGGAGTGAACTCGAACGACCCGCATACCACATGCTCGGCGTCGAGCGTCTCGCCGATTTTCATCACCGATGCCTCTGTCAGGGCGACGCCGGAGCGCAGATTCAGGCGCCGATAAGCCTCCAGAATCTCCTCGCGGTCCAGCGTCATGATGCCGGTGATGCCGAGGGCCTCGCGGACGGTCTCCGCAAGGCTTTCGCCGATCCAATCCAGGTTCGGCGCGGCGGCAGTCTTGTTGAGGAATGGAAGAACCGCTGCAGTGTCGGCGGCCAGGGGATGGAGCGCAGCGAATCCAAGCAATCCTACGGCGAGCCAACGCTGCATTTCTTCGATTGTACCAAGTGAGGTTGCCGGACCGGTAGGAAAAACCGCGAATCGGCTTGGGTTCGCGGATGACGGATGGTTACCGGCTGAAGATCAACGTGGTGGTGGTTCCACCCACCTGAATGTCTTCCAGCAGAATCTTGCCGCCTTCCTCGCGGGATTCCACGGAGGTGTGGGCGAACTTCTGTTTTCCGGTCTCGACCTTCACCGGTACTTCCAAGGTGACCTTGCCGGAGGTCAGGACAGCCTTTTCGCCGTTGACCACAATCTTGTAGTCGCCGGGCTTCACGACGGAACCAGCGACGACCGCGGGCTGCGTCAGAGTAACTTTATAAACGGGAGCAGCACTCGCGATAAGCGGGAGCGCCACGGAGGAAAGAACAATTCGAAAAAGCTTCATATATAGAAAACGGCCAAGCCAGCCGCCGCAGTTACGCGGTCGTCCATAGAAAGAAATGATCGGGTGTATGGCGGAAAAATAGAAAAGCCGGGACACCATGGATTTGACTCCATTGCTCCCGGCCGATGACTAATTGGTTTAAATTAGTTACTGAAGACTAGCTTGGTTTTGGTACCGCCCAAGCGGATTTCCTGAACGGACATTTTGCCGTCCGCGCTGGTATAACGTACCGAAGTCTCCGTGAACTTCTCCGAGCCGTTCTCCACTTTCACGGTCGCCTCAAAAGTTTCCTTACCGACCTTGATGGTGGCCTTATCTCCATTTAATTCAAGCTTATAATCGCCGGCCTTCAGCTCTTTCCCGCCGACGTAGGAGGGTTGGAAGAGGGAGAAGTGATAGCTGGAAGCGGCGCTCGCGACAGCCAGGGCGAGGGTCACGAACAACAACAGCATTTTTTTCATAGGTAATTTCCTCATGGTTGACCGTTACGAACTTGCAACGGATCAATAGTTTCGTGGAGTGAACATGCCTCACTCTTACGCTTGATGAGACGAAGGGAGGTGTCAGGTTGTTACGGGATCAAACAAAACTTATAGAAAACGTCGCAGTATTTGTGAGCATTTTTCCCACACCACGGGTGAGTCTCCGAATCCCCGTAACCACTGGATGTCCGGGTCGCGGCGGAACCAGGTCCATTGGCGCTTGGCGTAGTGTCGGGTCTCTAACTGAGTCAGGTATATCGCGCGCTCCAGGTCGTATTCTCCCCGCAAGTAGGCCAGGGCCTGGCGGTAGCCAAGCGATTCGAAAGGCTTCTCCTCGCCCGTACAGCCCCCTGCCAGCAAGGCTCGGACTTCCTCGACCAAGCCGGATTCGAACATCGTCCGGGTGCGGACATTCAACGCTTGATAAAGCAGCGCCCGATCGGGATCGAGGCCAAGCTTCAGCAACCTGTAGCCCGCAAGCGGCTCGGTCTCGACCGCCGGAGGGGAGGACTTCCCGCTGACAAGACGAATCTCAACTGCGCGCATCACCCGCTGCGTGTCATTCGGATGAAGCCGAGCGGCGGCGGTGGGATCGAGGCGGCGCAGCAGACGGCTCATGCTTCCAGGATGCCGCTGTTCGCGATCCATCAGACGAGCACGGACAGCCTCGTCGCTTTCCGGCAGCCTGGGGAGGCCGTTCAGCAAAGCGCGGAGGTAGAAGCCCGTGCCGCCGACGACGACAGGCAGGCGGCCTCGCGTGGAAATCTCGCCGAGAATCCCTCGGGCGATCCTGGCGTACTCGCCTGCCGAGTAACCGTCCGGCGGGTCGAGCACGTCCAACAGGTGGTGAGGGACACCTCTGCGCTCGGATTCCGGAGTCTTCGCCGTTCCCACGTGGAATCCCCGATACAACTGAAGGGAATCGCAGTTGACGATCTCGCCGGAATGCTGTTCACAGACCTGCAGCGCCAAAGTGCTCTTGCCCGACCCCGTGGGTCCGACGATGACAAGCAATGGCGGATTCGCGTGGACGCTCACTGTTGCCATCGTACCCCGGCAGGCGAGCCGAACTTATATACTAAAGATGGAAGTCGGTCCTGGAGAAGAGAGTTGGCATGAAGGTATCCTCAAATTTTAAAACAGCTTGCACGGTGGCTATGGTTGCGTGTCTGGCGGCATCGGTGGCCTCGGCGCAGGCGCCGGACCGCGCTTCGGCATACTACCACTATTCGCTGGGTCACATGTACGCCGATCTGGCGAGCATTAATGGAAGCTCCGAATATATCCGCAAGGCCATCGAAAATTACAAACTGGCGATCAAGGAAGATCCCAAGACGCCGATGATTGCCGAGGAACTTTCCGATCTCTACATCCAGACCGGACGGCTGCGCGAAATGCAGAACGATGCCGAGGAGGCGCTGAAAGCCAATCCGAACGACATAAACGCGCATCGCATGCTGGGCCGCATCTTCACGCGCCAGATCGGCGACAGCCAGGAGCGCCGCATCGACGAGTCGATGCTGAAGAAAGCGATCGACGAGTACAAGAAGATCACTTCGCTGGACCCGAAGGATACCGATTCCTGGGTCATGCTGGGCCGTCTCGAAAAGGTGGCGCAGAACTCGGTCGAAGCGCAAAACGCTTACAAGAAGGCTCTGGAGATAGATGTCGATAATGAAGATGCCCTCACCGGGCTGGCGATGGTGTACGCGGACCTGGGCGACAGCACGTCCGCCGCGGATCTGCTGAAGAAACTAGCTGCCAAGAATCCGACGCCGCGCAGCCTGCAGGCCCTTGCCGCAGCGTACGAGCAGATGCGCGAATACTCGCTGGCTGCGGAGACGCTGAGGCGCACGCTGGAGTTGAGCCCGCCAAACGCCGCCGATCTCAAGCGCTCCATGGCCGCGGACCTGAGAAAAGCACAGAAATTCCAGGAAGCGCTGAAGGTTTATCAGGACCTGGTTGCCGAGGAGCCGAACGACGCCGAGTCGTATCTGCGGATGTCGAATATCTATACGCAGCTTCGCGACTTCGCCAAGGCTCGCGAGGCAGAGGATAAGGCCCGCGCGATTGAGCCGAACAATCTGGAGGTCCGCTACAACGAAGTCAGCATTCTGGAGTCGCAAGGCAAGACGGCCGATGCGATCCAGCGGCTGAAGGAAATCCTCGACACGACGGCGAAGCGAAATTACAGCAGGGAGGATCGCGAGAATCGCATTCTGTTGCTCGAGAGACTCTCCGGGTTGTATCGCATGAACGATCAGACCGATCTTGCCGTGGACGCCTTGCGGCAGATTGGGGAGTTGGATCACGACAAGGATGCCGTGGTCGCGGCGGAAATCGTGGATACGTACCGCTTGGGCAAGGACTTCGCCAAGGCGCAGAAGGAATCGGATGCCGCGATGAAGAAGTGGCCCGAGGATCGCACACTGCGCATCGTGCGCGCAACGCTGCTGGCCGATATTGGGCAGATCGATGCTGCCGCCGCCGACATGAAGAAGTTGATGGACGGCAAGGGCGACCGTCAGATGTACATCGCGCTGGCCCAGATCTACGACAAGGGCCGGAAGTTTGACGACGAAGCGAAGGCTCTGGATGCCGCGGACAAGCTGGCCGCCAATAAGGAAGAGAAGGAAGACGTCTGGTTCCAGCGCGGCGCCATGTTCGAAAAGACGAAGAAAATCGATCTGGCGGAAGCGGAGTTCCGGAAGATTCTGGAGATCAATCCAGATAGCGCCCCGACCTTGAACTACCTCGGCTATATGTTGGCGGATCGCAATGTGAAGCTGGCCGAGGCCCTGGAACTGGTCACCAAGGCGCTCGACAAGGACCCGAACAACGGCGCGTATCTCGACAGCCTCGGCTGGGTTTATTTCAAGCTGAATCGTCTGCCGGAAGCGGAGGAGAACCTCCGCCAGGCGCTGTTGCGCACGCCTCGCGATGCCACGGTTCACGACCATATGGGCGACGTCCTGTTGCGCGAGTCGAAGGTAAAGGAAGCCATCGCGCAGTGGCAGCTGTCGCTGAAGGAATTTGAAGCCGGTTCGCCGGGCGACGCGGATCCGGGCGACATCGCCAAGGTGAGGAGCAAGCTCGAAAGCGCCAAAGTCCGCTTAGCCAAAGAAGGCAAGCCGAACCAGTAGCGCAAGGCAAACCCGTCTTTGCGCACGCGGAGCCGGAATACGGCTCCGCCGCGTGACGTGCGGCAGCGTCGGATGAGTGCTCGGCGAGATGCTGCTAAAATAATTTCATCAAAAGGAGTTTGATGCTAACTATGTTTCGTTCTATCCTCGCCCTCGCGGTGTGCTCCGCCGGGCTCGTTTCCATGCCTGCGATGGCGCAGTCGAAGGTGGGCGTTGTCAGCCTCCAAAAAGCCATCCTTGAGACAGCTGAGATCAAGAAGGCCGGCAACGACATGCAGATAAAGTACAAGAAGCGCCAGGACGACCTCGACAAGGCGTCGCGCGAATTGAACGACATTCAGATGCAGTTGCAAAGCGCCCAGGGCAAGTTGAGCGCGGCCGGCGAAGCGGACCTGACGGCTCGGGGCGCCCGCAAGGAGCGTGAAGTGAAACGCCTGGACGAAGATCTGCGCGCCGACATCGAGCGCGACCGCAATGAGATTCTCGCCCGCGCCCAGACGCGCATACAGGATATCGTCAAGAAGGTCTCTGATGAGAAGGGCCTCGACATGGTAGTGGAAGCGAACGCATTGATCACCTTCAAGCCTGCGCTCGACATCACCAACGATGTGATCGCGGCCTACGACAAGGCGTTTCCCGTTAAATAGACTAAAGCCATGAGCGGATTCCTGGACTCGTCGTACGGTGTCGCCGATGCGCGCCGCGAGCGCCGCGTCAAGTTGATCGTGTTGACGACTTTGGGAGTCCTCATCGTCGGCAGCATCCTCTATTTCACGTTCAGGACCTACAAGCAGGAGCGGGTGGTGAAGCAGTTTCTGTCCCTGTTAAAGGAGCAGAAGTATCAGGATGCGTACGCGCTCTGGGGATGCACGCAGGACAACCCTTGTAAGTACTATCCGCCGGACAAGTTTACTGAGGATTGGGGCCCGTCCGGCTTGTACAAGGACGCCGCCCAAGCCAAAATCGAAAACGTCGACGTCTGCGGCAGCGGCGTCATCTTCGCCGTCAATATTCCCAAGGTCGAGCCGTTTGGTTTGTGGGTGGAAACCAGCACCAACGTGCTCGGCTTTGCTCCCCCGGGCGAGGCGCGGTGCCCCGGCAAGCATTTGCAGATCTGGGAATTTATTAAGTCGAAGTTTTGAGCCCGCGGTCGCGGCGTAGTGGGCCGTGGCGCAGGAACAAGCATCCCGCCATCGCCAATCCAAGAAACAGCGCGAGCGTCCTGTCCTGCGGAGCATCGCCTCTGAGGGTGTAATCCAGAGTAAGTCCGTGCTGCGCGACGTCGCGCCGCTGCTCTCCGAACTGAAGCCGGGGGTTTTCGGGAACCAGCACATTCACCAGATAGACGCTCGACTCCGGGCGGTGCATGTTGAGAAACGAAATCTGATGGCGCCCGGGAGCCGCTGGCGGAATCGCCGCCGTTGCCCGCAGACGGATGGTTCCTATGCCTTCGCTCATGGCATCGAACGTCGGGAAACTTCGCTCTTCAAGTGTCATCTGCACGGGCGCGCCGTCGGCTTTCAGTACTGTGGAACGGAGCATGGCGCGCGCGTATGCCAGACCTTCCGCATCTGAGATCTGGCCGTCGCGATTCGTATCGATCCAGCCAAACACATTGGACGCCAGCAAAATACCGGGTGTGAGGTCGATCTCCACCTCCACCCTCGCGATGCCGACCGACAGGCGCGTCGCTTGCAGGTATTCATCCAGACGATGCGCGCCGGCGGGAGAGATTATCGCCAGCCAAATCCCGAATGTCGCCGCTCGGCGGTTCATTTCTTGACGAGCTTCGCGCCGTAATCGTTCGTCGGGTCGCGGTAGATGGTGTGGACGTGGTCAATGTCGCCGAATTGCGGCGCATACTCAATGATCACCGTCGGGCCTTGGATGCGGTAATACGCCAGGCCGCCGTTCTTCGTGGCTCCGCTCCAGGCGAAATAGGTCTTCGGCAGATTGGCCTTGATCTCCGCCATCTTCTCGTTGGCGGCTTGCTCATTGAGGATGCCCACCCATTCATGCGCGATGTCAAGTAGCGTGGCCTGCTGGCTGGCGTCCAACTCTGACGCCAGGATGCCTTCCGGCTGGATCACTTTTCCGTCGTTGCCGGGTCCAAGCACCAGATCCTTGACTTCGTAGTTGAGCACCGCTTTCTTGAGTTGCGCGGCATTCAGCGCGCCGATCAGCGCGAAGCCCTTGTCGTTTTCGCGGCCGAGCGGGCGAATGGTCTGGCCGTTTAGCGTGTACTTGGTGGGCTGGGCGGCGGGAAGGCTGGGGGTCATGACGCTCGCGTCGCCCGCGATGGTGACGTTGATGGCCAGATGATGGCCGCCGAACTGGATCATCCAAGGAGTGGTGGCTGAGGGCGTTCCGAGAAGCGCGATGTAATACTCGTCGAGCCCAAAACGAATGCCGCCTGGCGTAGGACGCCCGCCAGTGCGCCCGCCTCCGGCGTTTTTCAGCACCTCGTCGCCGTTCATGATGTCGGTGACCTTCTGGTAACCCTCGCGGCTCAGCGTGGCGGCAACCAGCTTCAAGGCGGCTTCGCGCTGTGGCGATTTCATGTCGCCGAAGCGCAGGCCGTTACGCTGAAAAATTCCGGTGGGGAGATTGGACCAGCCGGTTTTCTGGCTGCTGGTGAAGTCGAACGTGCCCTTGGCGCGTTCGGCGGGGGAAAGCGTCGCCAGGAAAGCGTTTGCCGCCTGGACGGCCTTCGTCGTGACATTCGCCGGCTGAAAACCAAAAGCAAGAGGCGCCGCCGAAGCGAGCAAGAGGATCCATCCGCGGGTGTTCATAGTCGAAATAATATAGTAGCTTCTCATAGAGCCGCGACCAAAGGGAGAACAACGGAGTGTTCTCGCTGACCCGTCAGTGGCACCCGGCGCAGTGGAAATTCCTGCCGTGGCAGGTCTGGCAGCTCGCCTTCTGCGCCGCATCACGACGCGTCCGGCTATGCGCATCCACCCAATGGATGTCGTGTGAGGCAGGCTCCAGATTCATGGTCTTTGCGTGGCAGAAATAGCAGCTATCGGGGATATCCACCTGGCTGTGACACATCACGCATTGCGCCATAGCCGGAAAATTCGCGTTGCTCGTGACGTCCGCCGTGTCGATGCCCTTGTGGCAGCCTAGGCAGGGAATCGCCCCGGCGTGCCTGGCGTGCGGGAACCGCGCCAGCGGGAATTCGCGAGGCCGCTTGATAGCCGGAGCAGCTTCGTGGCATTCCAGGCAAACTTCGGGACGCGGCAGGTTGTTATCCTCCACGCGCGTGCTCTTCGTGACCGACACATGGCAATGCGTGCACTCCAGCCCCTGCGCCAGGTGCGCGCGATGCGAGAAGTCGGCGGCGGAAAGAGAGCTCGCGAAGAGCACGAATAGTATTGCCACCACGCAGTGCTTTGCCTTGTGGGTCGGCCAATATTGGCGGCAGCCGCTTTTCAAGCGGCTCTCCCCAGCGACCGGACAAGCCGGCTCAGAGCCGGCTGCCGGCTGTATAGCCCGCCCCACAAACAGCCTAGCCCTTGTACGTAAGTCGCCAAATCTTGCTGCCGCCGTCTTCCGCGATCAACAGGCTGCCGTCGGGCATCTGCAGGATCGCCACCGGGCGCCCCCAGACTTCTTTCTGGTCCGGCGCGAGCATCCATCCGGCCACGATCTCCTCAATCGGACCCGAAGGCTTGCCGTTGGTGAACGGAACAAAGTTCACCGAGTAGCCGAGCCGCATGGACCGGTTCCACGACCCGTGGAACGCCAAAAACGCGCCGCCCTGATAATGTTTCGGGAACATCTTTCCCGTGTAGAACGCGAAATCGAGCACGGCGGCGTGCGAGGGCAGAAGAACGTCGCCCTGGATGGTCTTGGCCACCAGGTCCGGACGCTCGCCCTTGCGTCGCGGATCCTCATGCGTGCCCGCGTAGGCGAAGGGCCAGCCGTAAAATCCGCCCTGTTGAATGTGGGTGAAATAATCTGGTACCAGGTCGTCGCCCAGTTCATCGCGCTCTTGAACAGCCGCCCACAGCGTGTCCGTGCCCGGATACCAGTGCAGCCCAATGGGATTGCGCGTGCCGCTGGCAAAGGTCTCGTGGCCGCTGCCGTCGGGGTTGTAGCGATTGATCGCCGCGCGCGTCGGATCCTCGCCCGCATCCACGTTGCTGGCCGAGCCCACGCCCACATACAGCTTCTCACCTCTGCGATCGAATAGCAGCGAGCGCGTCCAGTGGCCGCGGTCGAAGCCCTTTAGAGAAACAACTTCTTCGCCTGGCCCCACAGTCTTGGCCATCGCGTCGTACTTGTACCGCTTGATCGAGGTCGGCTCGCCGACGTAAATGTAGTCCTTCCACAGTGCAATGCCGTAAGGACGGTCGAGCTTTTCGATCAGCACATGCCGGTCCTTGCCGTGAGCGATGTCGGGATACACCCAGACGCTGCCTTCATTATTGCGGGCGCTATCGGCCACCAGCAGTTCTCCATGTGAGCCGAGCAGCATGTACCGCGGAACCTTGAAATCGGTCAGGTATTCCTCGGCGCTGAATCCCGCGGCGAGCTTCAACTGAGCGCCCTCCGGGCGTTTAATCACCTTGGGATTATTGCGGGAAGACGGAGTCGCGTAGGGTGCCGGCAGGTCCGGCTTCTGCTGCCATGCAAACGCGGCGGTGATGCCGCACAGGGCGAGAACGGGGATGAATCGTTTCATTCCCTCCAGTCTAATGCTTCGGGAGGGATTGAAGAAACTCGATCAGCAGCCGGTTCACTTCCTCCGGCTTTTCCTGCTGCGTCCAGTGGCCGGCGCCCGGAAGCAGAACCTTTTTCGTGAGGTTCGGCATGTTCAACTCAAGCCGCTCCCAGGCGGGGCGCAGGAAATCGATCACCGCGTCGCGGTCTCCGGCGATGAACAGCGCCGGCTGGATGATTTTGGCGCCATCGAGAAATGGCGTCATGGCCCAATTGCGGTCCATATTGCGGTAGTAGTTCAGGCCGCCGGTGAAGCCGGCCATCCGATACTCGGCCTCAACAAAATCCAGATCCGCCTCGGTCAGCCAGGAGGGCATTTTCACCTGGGCGGGCGCGCTGTGCACGGAGGGATCCCGGACCGGACTCCAGCGATCCGCCCCCTCTGCCTCGCCCGACAGCGCATAGAGGCCCTTCAGCAGGTTCATGCGAATATCGGACTTCAGGTACGCATCCGTGCCTGGCGCGCGCAGCGCGGCCTGATAAAAAATCTTCCCCGGGTATCTCTGTTGTTCCCACTGGGTCGGACACACTTTTCCGCGAGGCGCATAGGGCACGCTCAGCAGCGCCACCGCGCGAAACAGGTCGGGCCGGAACAAGGCGAGGTACGCCGCGATGGCTGCGCCCCAATCATGCCCGAAGATGACGGCTGACTCCGCGCCGAGCGCGTTGACCAACCCGACGATGTCGCCGGTGAGTTGAAAAATGTCGTACGCTTCCTGGGCCGAAGGTTGATCCGTGCGTCCGTAGCCGCGCAGATCCGGCGCCACGGCGTGGAACCCGGCTTCGGCCAGCGCCGGCAACTGATGGCGCCACGAATGCCAGGATTCCGGGAATCCGTGCAGCAGTACGACCAGCGGTCCGCTTCCGGCCTCCATGTAGTGCATGCGAATGCCGTTGGTATCGATAAATCGCGAACTAGGGTTCATGGGGAATCCTTCTTGTGGAGGCCGCGAAAAAGGGGCGGCGGTCGCGGACCCGCGACAGGACGGTCAACGTCACCGATCCGCCTGAGATCGTCACGGCGTCGCCGTTTGGCCCAGCGCCCAGCAGCGGCAAATCGGAGCCGAATCCAATGGTCCTTACGCCCGAGCCCGCATTCAGCGGCGCGGTGACTAAAATCGTTGCCAGCACACCCGAGGTCATCGGAGTGGCATTTAGCGGTTTGCCCGTTCCCGCCAGGATGGTATACCCGTTCACCGTGTTGTAGGAAATCACTTTGTTTGTCGCGATTGCTTCGTCGCCGGCTACCGGCACTTCGGCGGAGAGTGTCGCGGGAATCGCCAACTGCCATTGTATGGCCGCGACGTTTGCCGTGGGTGAGGCGTCGTTGTAGGTTAGCGTCAGTGTCGCTGTGCCCCCAGGGAGCACGGAGCCGGGATAAACCGTCAGCGAAACCGACTGCCCTGATGCGAACGCGAAAGTCATCAAACCGATCAGGTAGTTCAAACGGACCCCTTGGTCAGGACGTGGAACCCATCATACAGCCGTTCCCAGTTCCGAGGCAGCGCCAACCGAAGCCTTGACCCTCCGCTGGGACGGCGTGATACTCTGAATCTTTCGCCCTAGATGTCCTTGCAGATCTTTCTCCAGGGGAAACTCCTCGGAATCGAAGAGTTTCTGTATTCGCCAACGCAAAACGACCACGACCAGGTCTTCACCGGCCGGTCGCACTGGATCGCTCTGTTGGGCGAGGTGCTCCCTCGCGCCCTGCTGGCCGAATTGGGCCTCTCGAAGATCCTCCTGGGATCGAGCGGCGGAGGCCAGTTCCTGGTGCTACTGCCCGAGGAATCGCGCGGCGACGCAGAGAAATTTCTGGAGTCCGCCGGAGCCGAGATTTCCGCCCTCAGCGGCGGGGTTCTGAAGCTCATCTGGAGCGTCACCGAGAATTTGGGCGACTGGAGCATCGTGCGCCGCCGCCTGAACGAGGAAATGGAACGCCGCCGCGGAACGCCCGGCTTTACCGATGCACCCGGCTCGATCGAGGCCGGCGAGGAGTATTTCGCTACCCAACTTGGCATGAAGCTGCGGAACGCGGAGTCGGCGGCATGGTCGCCGGAGACTCCGGGCCGCATCCAGATCGGAGAAGGGAAGCACGTCTGGACGCTGGCCTGGTCCGCCGCGGACGCGCTGCCGTTTGCCCGTCACGCCGCGCCATCGGATGATGGCGTCGATCCCGCCTCCACTAACGAGTTGGCGTCCCGCGCGGCCGGTTTGCAGACCTGGGGCGTCCTTCGCGGCGACGTCGATAACTTCGGCATCCGCATCCGGCGCGCGGCGACCGTGGAGGAACACATCCAGCTCTCGGTCCTCTATAAACAGTTTTTCGCCGGCGAACTGGAAGTGCTCTGTTCCATGCCCGAGTTCTGGCGCAAAGTAACCGTAATTTTTTCAGGCGGAGATGATTTCGCCGTCTACGGCGCCTGGGACTCGCTGGTCGCGCTGGCGCGCGAACTGGAGCGGCTGTTCCATCGCTTCGCCGATGCGAACTTAAAGAACTTCGACGGACCCGAGGGCAAGACCATCAGCATGGCGCTCGCGCTGGCGCCGTCCGGCGACGCTTCTTTGGGTGCGGTGTTCGAAGAGGCCGGCCAGCGCCTGGAAGCCGCGAAATCGGCCGACAAGGACTGCATCTGGATTCTGGGCCGCACGCTTGAATGGAAGCAGTTCGCCGAGGCCGCCGAGTTGAAGGATTCGCTCACCCGCATGGTGGCGGATTTTGGCGTCTCTCCACAATACTTGAACGATCTGTGCGGCATCTATCGCGAAACGCAGTCCAAGATGTCCAAGCGGCAGGCCCGCCGTAGTGGAGGCGAGCGGCCATGGCGGTATCACCGCCGCATCCGCAGAATTTTGGGCGCGGCGCGCTCCGGCGGCTCGCATCGCGCCGATTTTCAGAAAGCGCAGACAGCTCTGATCGCCGATTTGATCGGCCGCAGCGCAGTGACCGTGAAGTTGCGGCCCGCCGGCCGCGTGGCGCTAGAATGGGCGAGGCTGTCCGCCGCCTCGTAACGAAGGGAATCGTATGTCAGAAGAAGTTCAACCCGAATTGGAAAAAGTAGAAACTCCCGCGGAAACTCCCAAGGAAGCCCCCAAGGAAGCTCCAAAAGAGGAGGCTCCGAAAGCCGAGGCCAAACCGGAAGCGGCGAAGCCTCAGCCTCGCCCGCAAGGCGGAGGGCGGCCCGAGGGCCCGCGTCAGGACAAAGGCCGCAGTGAGCTTCGTGGTGAGAGTCGTGGTGACAACCGCGGCGGCAATCGTCCCGGCGGCGGAGGCGATCGTGGCCCGCGTCCAGAGCGCGGCGGCGAACGGGGAGAACGGCGCGAAGGCGGCCGTCCGGGCTTTGGCGGCGGGAGAGGCTTTGAAGGCCCCGTCGACATCGAACTCGAAAAGCTCATCTCCGACAGCCTGTATCTTGACAATCAGGCCCACATCGTCGTGATGCGCATGCGCGACATGGATTCGGGCACAAAGAGTCAGCTGCGGCGCTTATACAACGCGGTCCGCCGCGCCGTCCGTGCCCCGGAAAGCGAGCGCCAGCACCAGTTCGTGATGCTGCGTGCGCGCCTGGCCTACACCATCGCGCGCCATTCCCTGCGTAGCCTGGATGCACTGGAGCGTTTGTTGCTCCAGGTGACGCGCAAGAACGACGCGCGCGGCTACGAGCGCTTTAAGGATCTGTTCGAGGCGATCGTTGCTTACAACGAATAGCGCCAACGAGTAACGAAGGAATATCATGGCCACCCACACGGCTCAAACGAAATTGCAGTTGATCGGCAAACTGATTCTCTCCGGAGACCTGCACTGCGAAACCGGACTTCATATTGGCGCGGGAAAGGGCTCGCTCGAAATCGGCGGCGCGGATAACCCCGTCGTGAAGGACGCTTTCGGCCTCCCTTATATCCCGGGCAGTTCCCTGCGCGGAAAGATTCGCTCGCTTCTGGAGAACGCGCTCGGCCTGACGTCGCCCGCTGAGTTGGTTTACCTGTCCAAGCGCAAAGGACAGGAAGTTCGGATTCACCAAAGCGACCGCCCAGACGACGAAATCGGCCTCCTGTTCGGCCGCAGTCCTCTGAGGTTGGAGCGGGTTGAAGGGGAAGCGCTCGACGCAGCTTCGGCGACGCCCGCGCGCCTGACGATCTACGACGCTCCTCTCGATCAGGAGAGCATCACCGCGCAGATGCGCGAGAATCTCGACGATGAAATCACCGAGGTAAAGAGCGAGAACGCCATCGATCGCATCACCTCGCAGGCGAATCCGCGCACGCTCGAACGCGTTCCGTCGGGTGCCCGCTTCAAGGTTCGCCTGGTGATCGACATTCTGTGCGAGGAAGACAAGTCGCTTCCGGCCCGCGTGTTGGAGGGCCTGCGCCTGCTTGAAGACGACGCCCTTGGCGGCGGAGGATCGCGCGGCAGCGGTCGGGTCAGCTTCAAGAACCTGAAGCTGGTGTGGCGCGGGCGCTCGTTCTACTCCTCGGGAGCCCCCGAAGTCGATCTGGCAGCCGATGCCGAGCTCGGCGCGGTGCAGGCGCTGGCCAACGACGCGTCGTTCGTCGAAAAACTGTCCGAGTAAATCGATGCCCGCTTTGCTCATCAAGCTGCGGCCCACGGGTCCGTGGCGCATTGGCCCCGACTCCGGCGATCGCGATCGCGTGGACCGCGTCTATCACAGCGATTCCTTGTATTCGGCTGTGTGCGGCGCCATGTCCCAACTGGGCGACCTTGACGGCTGGCTCGAAGCCACCGCGCGAGCGGCCGAACCGGCCGTCCGCTTCAGTTCCTGTTTCCCGTTCTACGGCGAAACCCTCTACGTCGTGCCGCCGCGCAATGTTTGGCCTCCTCCGGCCTCTGCGAAGACCCGGTTTAAAGGCGCGCGCTTCGTGCCGTTGCGGGTAGTGGAAACACTCATCTCCGGCCGCGCGATGACGGAGGACAACTGGGCCATTGACGTCCCCAGCGAATGCCTCATTGCCGGCGGGGCACAAGGTCCGTTCCGCGTCAACGTGCGCTCCAATGCCGCGGTGGATCGCGGCGGAGACGGCGTAGCGCCGCACTCTTCGGCGTGCCTGGAATTTACCCCCGGAGCGGGTTTGTGGTTCATCGCGTCGTTCGCTGATGACGCGGCGCGGGAACGCTGGAAACCACCTCTCGAAGGCGCGCTCCGCCTATTGGCCGATTCCGGCTTCGGCGGAGGCAGGTCCAAAGGCTGGGGACGTTCACAGATACCGGAGGTCACGGATGGTGAACTGCCGCAACTGCTGTTGAATCCCGGCGAGGAAGCGGGCGCGTACTGGCTGCTGTCCGTATTTCATCCGGCCGCGACCGATTCCATCGACTGGCAGCATGGCAACTATTCCTTGACCACGCGCGGCGGACGAATCGAAAGCACGGGCGGCGCAAAAATGCCTACGCGCATGCTGACGGAAGGCAGCGTGGTGGTCAGCGCCTCCGCTCCGGTCGGCGCGACCTCGGACGTGGCGCCGGAAAATTTCGCGCATCCCGTCTACCGCTCAGGATTTGCGCTGGCAATCCCGGTTCCTTTGGCTCCTTTAGCGAGGCCGGCATGAAGTATCGCATCACTTGCCTGACTCCCACTCTGATCGGCGACGGCCAGAAGCTCGCACCCATCGATTACATGGTCTGGAAGGATCACGTCAACGTTCTCGACCAGAGGCGGATTTTCAAGTTGTTGTCAAAAGGGCCTCGCCTCGATGGCTATCTCGCGCAGCTGAAGAAAGCGGATCGCCTGGAATTCGCGAGTTGGGGAGGATTCGCCCAAAATTTTGCCGGCCGCCGCATTCCATTTGAAGCACCCTCGGTGATTCCTCTATGGGAGAAGGCTTACCCGGAGAACCTGTTCATCCCGACGTTTGCTACTTCCCTGAACGGCCCGTATATTCCCGGCTCCGCTGTCAAGGGCGCGCTGCGAACGGGCGCGGTTTCCGATCGCTGGACCGAAGGATTCTTCCGCGATCTTTCCGAGCGCCTCACCGCCGAAGAGCGCCTGCCGAGGCAACCCGCGCTAAAAGCCGAGGAGGCTGTATTGGGAGGCTCCGGCGCGAGCCGTATGAAACGCTTCGCAGCCGCCGATTCCGCGCCCGTTGCGCATGCCGGAATGAAGGTGTACCTGCTGCGCGTCTCGACGCTGGTTGCGAAAGGCGGCGGGAAGTTCGAACTGGGTTGGAAATCCCAGCGAGGCTCCGTGGACGCGCGCCGGGTGGACGATTCCACGCCTCACTTCGCCGAAATGGCCGCGGAGGGGATCTCCTTCGAGGGCTTCTGGCGGGAAAAATCGCCCGCCGACCGTATCAAATTGTTTCAGGCCGCCAATCGCTACGCGAGCAAGTTGCTGGCGCATCACAAGGCCTATGCTGAAATGGCCGGGCTGGTGAAGCTCGGCGCTAATCTGGACGCTCTGGCGGCGAGGGCCGCGGAAACCGCGCAGAGGCAGGACGCCTGCCTCCTGTCGATCGGGTGGGGAAGTGGGCTGATCGGCAAGGCTGCTTATCTGGAAACTCAAGACGAATCGTACCGGAAAATCCTCCGGCAGACGGCTGTTTATCAGCGTGCGATCCAAACAGGCCTCCCGTTCCCGAAGACCCGCCGCGTGGTGTTCGAAGGCAATCAGCCCTCCACGCTTCCCGGCTTGGTTTTGCTTGAAGTATCTGAAAAATAGATAGTTCAGGAGGCGGACGGAAAATCCCTTTGTATTCACACATTTGCGTGGTAGTATCAAAGAGTATTGACTTAGAGAGCGTGGAAAGAGGGAGAAAACCCTCCGATCTCGACCGGTATTGGCCGATAGCCACAACATGTATAACGCCTTCTTTGGTTTCTCGGAGAGCCCATTTAGTTTAAGTCCCGACCCGGCGTTTTTCTACCGTAGCGAGCAGCACGAAGAAGCCCTTGCGAATCTGGTTTATGGCGTCCAGGCCCGCAAAGGATTTATCGTTCTGTCGGGTGAAGTCGGCACGGGCAAGACGACGATGCTCGAGTGCCTCCGCGATTACCTCGAGGCGAATTACATCGAATTTGCGTTTCTTTTTAACTCCCGGATTAATCCCGATCAGTTTTTCGAAATGATCGCCTACGACCTGGATCTGCCCTGCGCGCGAACCTCGAAAACCGAGGTCCTTTTCGCCTTGAACCAGCTTCTGGTGGAACAGGCCCAGGACGGGCGCACTGTGGTGCTGATCGTCGATGAAGCGCATAACCTGGATTGGGACGTTCTCGAAGAGATCCGCCTGCTGGGCAACCTGGAAAACCGCCACGGCAAGCTGCTGCAGATTATCCTGGCCGGACAGCCGGAACTGGATCGCAAGCTGGATGCGCCGAATCTACGCCAGTTGAAGCAAAGAATCGTGCTGCGCTGCAATTTGCAGGCGTTCACCCTGCGCGATGCGGTGGAATACATGGAATCGCGCCTGGAAACCGCCGGCATGCCGGACCAGAAGATTTTCTCCGAGGCGCTGATGGCGGAGATTCACCTGCGCTCGCAGGGCATCCCCCGTCTGATCAATGCCATCTGCGACAACATGCTGTTGAGCGCGTTCGCCGCCGAATCGAAGGTCTGCACCGTGGAAATGCTCGACGAAGTCTGCAAGGATATGCGCCTGGACTGGCCGGGCAGCCGCCGTGTGCGCTCGCGCATCGCCGCGGAAGAGTCCTACGAGCGTTCGTCGTATTAACCCCGCTCCTCCTCAAGAAACCCAACCGGTCTCCGATATGGTTCGTGTGCGCCGTGCGCGAACCATCAAAGGAGATCCTCATGCACAAGTTACCTGCCTACGCCGCCACTCTGGTGATGCTGCTGACCTTTGCCCCGCTGGCGAGCGCGGAACTGCGGGTCGCCAGCGATGATGCTCTGAAAGCCGCCACCAAGAAAGCGCCTCCGGAGTATCCGGCGATGGCCAAGCAGTTGAAAATCTCGGGCAAGGTGGAAGTGGACGTGACCATCGACGCCGACGGCAACGTGGAGAACGTGACGATTGTCTCCGGCAACGCGATGTTGACGCCTTCGGTGGTCACGGCAGTCAAGAGGTGGAAATTCACACCGTTTACCCAGGACGGCGCGCCGGCCAAGGCCGTCGCGCAACTTCGGTTCGACTTCAAGATGTAGTTCCGCCTAAGGAGACCATCGCCGTGAAATGGAAAAGAACCATCGGAGTGAAGCTGTATTCGAGCTTTTGCGCGATGCTCGCGCTGGTGTTGATCCTCGGGGTGACATCCCTGAAGATCAATCTGGATCTGGGATCGGAACTGGATAACGCGGTTCGCGTGACCGCGAAAAAACAGATGCTTGCTGGCCAGATTCTGGCCACATCGGCGGAGATGACCGCGGTGGAGCGCGGCGTCGCTTCCGCCGAGATGCTCCAGCAGAAGGACAAATCGGCGGCCTTCCTGAAGCAGTATGCCGAGGCCGAGAAGCGTGTACGGGAGGAACTGAAGGAGTTCGTTCAGTTGCCCTCCTCCGAGGAGACGCGCGCGCAGCTAGCCGCGCTCGATACGGAGCAGAAGGCGCTTCAAAAAGCGCAGGAAGCTTTCGTCGTCATGCTTCAAAAGCAGAAGATGGATCAAGCGCTGAAAACCTTCGACGATACGCTGCTGCCGAAGCTGGCGAAGATGAGTGAACTAGCCAAGGGCCTGGTGGATCAACAGGCCGAGCAATTGGCCGTGATCTCGCGAAATGCCGAGGCCAAAGAGGGAGGCAGCCGTTGGGTGACCGTCGGGTTGCTCGCGCTGTGCGCCGGCGTCGGCATCGGGCTGGTGTTTGTGGCGCGCGGCATAACGGCGCGGCTGCGCGATCTCACGGGCCAGATCGCCGGCTGCGCGCGCGGCGTCTCCGATGCGTCGAGCCAGATTTCGTCGGCCAGCCGCGCGCTTGCCGATGGAGCCTCGCGCCAGGCCGGATCGCTCGAGGAAACATCCGCCTCCAGCCAGGAACTCAGCTCCATGACGCTGAGCAACGCCAATAATTCCCAGGAAGCCACGCGCCTGATGGCCAAGACCGATACGCAGGTGACCGAAGCCAACCGTCAGTTAGCCGAAATGGTGTCAAGCATGCAGAACATCGGCGCGGCCAGTGAGAAGATCGCGCGGATAATCAAGATCATCGACGAGATCGCATTTCAGACCAATATCCTCGCCTTGAACGCCGCGGTGGAAGCGGCGCGCGCCGGAGAAGCCGGCATGGGCTTTGCGGTGGTGGCCGATGAAGTGCGCAATCTCGCCGGAAGATGCGCCCAGGCGGCGAAGGATACGTCGGACCTGATCGCGGAGTCGATCGAAACGACGCGGGAAGGGAAGGCGAAGCTCGATCACATGGCCGCCGCGATTCGCGGCATCACCGAATCGACCGTGGAGGTCAAGCGGCTGGTGGATGAAGTCAGCGTCTCCAGCGGCGAGCAGGCGCGCGGAATCGAGCACATTGCCGGCGCGCTGAGCGAGATCGAGCGTATCACGCAACACGCTGCGGCCAGCGCGCAACAAAGCGCCACCGCCAGTTCGTCTATGTCGGCCCAATCCGAGGCCATGGACGCCGTTACGCAGCAGCTGGTCGCCATGGTCGGTGAATAGTACCAAAACTACTGTATAATTTGGTATTGTTCATTGGATAGCGATTTTTCATGTTTTTCCATTATCGGAGTTCTTCTCTTACGCGGCTTGTTTGCATAGGCTTGTGCGCGATCCTGTTGACGGGATGCGGGCAAGTGGCTCCCGTCTCAGCGAAAGCCACGCCCTCGGAATCCAACGGTCCCGTGAAGTATTCGCGCGAAGCCGACGATCTTGCGCGCTTCCTCGCCGGACTGCCAGGCACGCCCGGTAGCCCCTATGCCGAGTTGGAAAAGCAAGACGCCTGGCAGAAGCACCGCGAAGAGGTGGATGCTGCCTGGAACAAAGCGGATGGCGAATTGTTACAAGGCCTGCGCGAATTCCAAACCCAGGAATTGAAGGCTTCGCCGGTGGGCGACGGCCCGGTGTTTTATCCCTTCAGCGGTCCAGACGCACTGGTCGCCACCGAGTATTTCCCGAAAGCACCGGTCTATTTGTTCGCCGCGCTGGAGCCGGCCGGAACGCTACCGCCCGCCGATCAGATTCTGAAAAAAGA